>Ga0209342_10000182_pt1 | contig 68548 bp, 39 predicted proteins | sample RifCSP16_2_FD_184023 | JGI IMG/M metagenome (GOLD analysis project Ga0209342, IMG submission 184023) | Soil microbial communities from Rifle, Colorado - Rifle CSP2_sed 16_2 (SPAdes) (version 2) | ecosystem: Environmental > Terrestrial > Deep subsurface > Rock core/Sediment | place: Rifle... | reverse complement strand
CTTTCCTGTCGCTCATCGTTAACCTCACTTTGCTCCCGTTCAGATACTCTGAGCGGGACATTTCACTCAGATTTCTTACGTGAGGCAACGAATGGGTTTCACTCAGGTTTTTGATGAGGCAATTCGACCTATTGATTTCAGAAGCATGGCGAGTAGAATTGCGCGAACCTAACGCTAGGCGCTATCGCCCTAAGTTCTGCTGTCTTATTGCGCTGGTTTTCCTGATAGATAGTTAGCAGGATGTTGAAAAACTACTGTGCTCGGCATAACTGCGTTGCTCAAGGGCTCAAAATGCTCATTTACTGTCAAGTAAACTCCGCTTTTTCGCCCTTTCGCGCCTTGTTCTGCCGTCGCTCGCGACGTTTTTCAACACCCTGTTAGTACAAAAGTCGGCATTCGGTGTGACTGCAATTTCAAGGAAGGGAGGAAGCATGCCTGACCAGCGATTGAGCAAAATGAGCACCCGCGATGTAACGGCGACGGAAGATCTGCCACAAGCCAACACTGCCGACCTTGTCAATAAAGACCTAGTGCGTGCCTGGTTGTGGTGGTCCATCGGCTGGCTGTCGGTCTTTCCGCTGGTCGGCGTGCTCGTCTCCATCAAATTCCATTACCCCGACTTTCTCGGCCAGACATCGTGGCTGACGTTCGGCCGTCTGCGCCCTGTCCATATCAATGGTGTCATCTTCGGCGCTTTTTCTACCCCTTTGCTCGGCCTGCTGTATTACCTCGTGCCGCGTCTGTGCGGGCGCCGCATGGCCAGGGAAAATTGGGGATGGTGGTTGCTGTGGAGCTGGAATATCTTTCTGGTCACCGGCTCGATCTCGTTGCTGATGGGTTACAACCTGGGATTTGAAGCGGCTGAGTTCGAGTGGCCTTTCAACATACTGCGCTGGGTGATCCTGGCGGTTATCGGCGGCCAGGTTCTGGCGACGATATTCCTGCGCAAGGAAAAAGGCTTCTACGTCGCGCTGTGGTATACGCTGGCAGCGCTGGTCTGGACGGCGATGAATCTGATTCTCGGCAACGTCATCCTGCCCTACGTGCCGATGTCCGGCATCAGCAATACCGCCTTGCACGGGCTCTACATCCATTATGTGGTCGGGTTGTGGATCACGCCCGCCGGTCTGGCCCTGATGTATTACTTCCTGCCGCTGGCTGTCAAAGCCCCCTTGTACAGCCATCGGCTTTCGCTGCTCGGTTTCTGGGCGCTCGCTTTCTTCTATCCTTTCGTCGGCACGCACCATTACCTGTTCAGTCCGATCCCTTATCACAACCAGACGATTTCGATCGTCACCAGCATGATGCTCATCATCCCGGTGTGGGCGGTGATCACCAATCTGTTCGGCACCGCCAAAGGACGGTGGGGTGAGATCATCGGCGGGCATGACGCGGACAGCTATGCTGCAAAGTTCTTGTTGCTGGCGACGTTCTATTACCTGATCGGTTGCTTTCAGGGATCGACCGAAGCGCTGCGCCGGGTACAGGAACTCACACATTTCACCGACTTTGTGATCTCGCATTCTCATTTCACCGTGTTCGCCACGTTCGTGCTGGCTGCAGTGGGGAGCATGTATTACGTCTGGCCGCGCGTCACCGGGCGCCGGTTGTGGAGTTGGAAGCTGGCGAGCTGGCATGTATGGCTGACCATCGCCGGTACTACGCTGATGTTGGTCGGACTCGCAGCGCAAGGTTTTATCCAGGGCAGCATGCTCGAGTATGGCGCGAATTTCGTCGATACGGTCGTCGAGATGAAACCGTGGTGGTTCACGCGCACGCTTGCTGGCGCCATTATGGATATCAGCCTTCTGCTGATGGCGATCAATCTGATCATGACGGCACGCAAAAGCGCGCCATTCGAGGCTCCCGCAGGCAACGCACTGGTATCCGTATCCGAGGCGCGACCCGCTGCCGTGGAAGTGACCTGGTACAGCCGTCCTTCCGGGGTGTTCATCATTGCCGGCATCGTGTTCTTCTTTTTGGCGGTCGTGATCCAGGGCATCCTGCCATCGATCCTGCCGCAGACATACAATCCCACAGTCACTTCCGCGAGCGCCGGCCAAACCATTCAAGTCGCCGGCTATACACCGCTGGAACACAGAGGGCGGCAAGTCTATATCCGCGAAGGCTGCTGGTACTGCCATTCGCAGTACGTGCGGCCGGTGACGGGCGAGGATCTGCGTTGGGGGCCGGTCTCGCAGGCCGGAGAATATGTTTACGACCAGCCGCAGCTCCTCGGTACGCGGCGGATCGGCCCCGATCTGCTGCGTGTCGGCAGAAAATACGGCGATGATTGGCATGCCGCGCACCACTGGGATCCGCGCGATGTCGTGCCGGACTCCGTCATGCCGCGTTTCCCATGGCTCTACAAAGACTCCAGCGGGAAAAGCACTCCCGAACTCAACGAAGACGGCCTGGCGCTGGTTGCCTATTTGCAGAAGCTCGGCACCTCGATCGGTGATTGGCGCGAGACCTTCGTCTCGACGCGGTTAACCGCCGGTGCCGCGCTACAGTCGAGTGACACGGAAAAATCTCTGGACCTTCTGCCTCGCGGCAAACAAGTTTATTTCCGCCGCTGTGCCGGCTGTCACGGGGAAAAGGGCGACGGCAACGGTCCGTCCGCACGCTTCCTGAATCCGAAGCCGCGCGATTTCACTTCGGGCACATTCAAGTTCCGCTCGACCGCCGGCGGCGCAACTTCGTTGCCATTGGACGAAGATTTGTTCATTACAGTCAGCCACGGTCTGTGGGGAACCGCGATGCCGCCCTGGTATGAAATCTCCTCCCAGGAGCGGCTTGCCGTTATCCAATTCATCAAGATATTCTCGAATCGCTGGAAAAATGAAAAAACTGGCGCTGCGATACAGATCCCTGAGGAACCGCCGGTGACGATGGAATCCATTGCGCGAGGCAAGCAACAATTTGAAACCATGTGCGCCGCATGTCATGGCGCCGGTGGGCTCGGAGACGGTGTTCCGGCCGGGGTCCTCTCCGATATATGGGGCAACCCGATCAACCCCGCCAATTTCACCTTGCCGGCCGGTGTGCCGGGCGGTGTCAAGCTCGGCCACGACGGGCGGCATATCTTCAAAACCATAACGACCGGTATCGGTGGCACACCCATGCCGTCCTTTTCGGACGCATTCACGCCGGCACAAACCTGGGACATCGTCCATTACGTCCAGTCATTGCGGGTGAACGCCCATATCGCATCGTTGAAACAAGCGGGGCTGACCGAACCGAAACAAGCAGCCGGTTTCTGCACCTCCAGCGTGCCATGGCTACTTGCGGCATGTAACAACGTCTTGCTGCCCATCATCGATTTTTGCTCGGCGGGCGGTCCGCTGCAGGCGAAAGCAAGTATTAATAAAATTCAGATGTCTGAAGCGCGGGGAAATATCTGGGCGTCGTTATCCGAGGCCGCTGATCGCCAGCAGATCGATCCCCAAGTTCTCCAGATCGACCGACCTGAAATACCCGTCATCAACACTGTCACAACCAACAAGGCCAAACTGCCATGACTGAATCGCAAAGCGACAATGAAGTTGAAAGTGCAAGGATCGCCAGTCCTCAACCGGCTCCCGAGCATGTGCCGGGACATTCTGTATACACCTATGAAAGTGCGGGTATTGCGGAACGCGAAGGAAACGTGCCGGTCTGGCTTTGGGTCGTCGTGGTTTCATTGCTGATTTGGGGAATTTATTATCTCGTCACCTATTGGAATGCTCCCATTGCTCCGGCATAAGTATATTCAGACAAGCCGGACATCCGGGCCGGTACAAACCACTTTTCCACACTGAATTCCGGATACTCATTTCTCGCCTGCAAATGCAGAACGGGAGCTAAAGCTCCCGTTCTGCATCAGCTAAATTACCTAGCTTTAACGATTAGCGCCCGGCAGCACGCTGGCAAGTTAGCTGACAATATTAACAACAGCTACGAACATAAGCACTACCCCCATACTGCGTAGCAACCAAATTTCTTTTGGGTCTGGGATTACCCGAGACCCGATAAACATTGACTGCGGCCAAAGGAGCAACACTAAACCGATGATCCCCGGGATTCCCACGTTAATCAACAACACTGGTTAATTTCCTTTATATTCTAACGAAAAGTAAGGGGCTGTGCGCTTTTGCGCGGTACTGCTTGACTGTGCAGGTTAGGCTGCAACTTCAACGACTACCCCGCCCTTGATCGGAAGCCATTGGCCGGAACGTCCTTTCTTTGAACCCAATTCACTAATCCGGACAAGCCACTCGTCAGGCCGATGGTGACCGCTCCAGGTTCCAGAACAAATCACAGCCGCAATTGATGGATTAGATGCAGCTTCTTCAACGCCGTTTGGAGTCTCGATACGCAGTTCAACTCTGTCTCTGAGTCGCATTTTCGGAATTTCGCGGATCGCGCCGTATTCACCAGCGGCATCCGCTCGCAACACCTCCTGCCTCAGCTCTTCATATTCCTCTTGCGACTGCCTACGAACCGGCGAACTCGTCGCGTTACCGGGGACACACTCGATGAACACGCGGTCCGTCGGCTTTAATGGATAGCTTTCCAACCAGTAGGCGGCGTCATATACGCCTTCGATCCGACGGCTGAGGCCACTGACGTCCATAAGGGCATGGGACTTCTCGTGGAGAGAGCCCACTATATCCCAACTCAACGAGCAAAAGCCTTCTCCTCCCGCGCGCAAAATTTCCCGATCATTCACTGATATTCTAAGAATCGACATTGCGGCCTAACGTTAAGTAGACACCCTGAAACGCACCGGCAAAGGCACCCTGCAGTCTGCCTCGTATGGTCGTTGATTTTTTACAATAAAACATGTTGATTACGGCCACTATCATTGCGCCGCTTCGGCTTACAAAATCTATAAGGCAACGATATTCGATTGCACATGGAATGTGAATCGGTGCATGCTGATTTTGGTGTGAGGAATAGGGAAATTTCTTGTCGGTGTTTGTCTGACAAGAAGAGGGGTGTGGCGAGAGAAGTGGCTGGTATCCTGCTTAACTTTATGTAATTCATGGCAGCCTGCAGAGCTGCCGTTCTCATGGTTATTGTATGAGATTTCTTTTGACGGCGTAGCGCATCAGTTCGGCGTTGCTCTGCAGGTGCATTTTTTCCAGGATGCGGCTACGATAGGTGCTGATGGTTTTCGAGCTCAATTGCAGGGCGCCGGCAATTTCTGCGACACTTTTGGCAGAGGCTATCTGCAGGAATATCTGGTATTCGCGATTAGACAGAGTTTCATGCGGGAGCTTTCCTTCCGGCATGCTGAGTTCGTTGGCGAGCATCTCTACCACTGCCGGACTGATATGCCTTTTGCCGCTTAGTACACAGAGTACCGCATTCACCACTTCCTCCGGCGCGCATTCCTTGTTCAGATAGCCAGCCGCACCGGCCTTGATGAGGCGCACAGCGTATTGATCTTCAGGGTAGGAGCTGAGTATCAGCACCGGCAATTTCGGTTTTTCCTTCCGCAAATGCTTGAGCAAGTCTATGCCGTTCATGCCGGGCATCGCAATATCGATCAGCGCCACATCGCAGTCGTTTTTGCCAAGCCAGTTCAAAGCATCTGTACCGTTGGCGCACTCCGCCACAACTTTCATCTCAGGGTTTTGTTCCAGTATGAGTGTCAATCCATGACGTACGGTGGCGTGATCGTCGGCGATCAGGATACGGATCATGTTTCCTCCGCCCCGTTGGCAGGTAGCGGCAATATTACCGTCACGTTAAATCCGCCACCGGGCGGAATGTCAAAGCTGATCCTGCCGCCCAGTTGATCGACACGCTCGCGCATGCCGTGTATGCCATAGGGTATTGAAGCCTCGGTGCGATTTTTCGTCATGCCGCGCCCATTATCGATGACAGACATGACAATTTCCTCATCGCTGTGGTGAAATTCGATTTCCACACGGGATGCGCCGGAATGCCGCAGCACATTGGTGAGTGCTTCCTGGGAAATGCGGAACAGCGCAATCGAGTACTGTTTATCCAGATCGCCTTTGTCACCAATGCAGTTTACCAGGCATCTGATTCCGGTACGTTTATAGAACTGCGCGGCTTGCCACTCGAGTGCCGCCAGCAGACCGAGATCGTCGAGTACGGTCGGGCGCAGGCCGGTGATGATGTTCCGCATGGCGGCCGTCGCATTATTGATCAATTGCGACATCGACTCTACGTGATCGAGAAGCGGTATTGTTTTCTTGTTGGCTGACAGTTCAGTTTTCAACCAGTGGGCTTCGATTTTCAGGGCAGTCAGCGTGCCCCCCAGATCGTCGTGGATTTCGCGCGAGATACCGGCCTTTTCTTCTTCGCGCACAGTCTGCAGATGCGCGGCGAGGTTGTGCAGTTGCCGTTCCGCCAATTTACGCCCGTCAATATTAATTATAGTTGACCGGCTCATCACAAAATCTCCGCTGGAGTCATAAATGGCTGTCGCGTTTATAAGACTGGTAAATATTGTACCGTCCTTGCGAATTATTTCTATCTCAAGTTCATAAATAAATCCCTGCTTCATTAATCGCGGGAAATTTTCCCGAAAGATTTGCTGACTGGCGGGTGTGATTATATCAGGCCACTTTATTTTCCCGATCACCTCATCCCGCGTATATCCCAGCCACGCAAGTTCGGTATCGTTGATTCGGCGGATGATGCCGTCCTTATCCAAAGAGTGGTAACCGCAGGGAGCATTGTTGTACAGGTCTTTAATTTCCTCGGATGATTTGAACAGCAACTCCTCAGCCTGCTTGCGCTCGGTGATGTCCCAGCAGTAACCGATGTAACCAAGAAAGATTCCATGCTCATCGAAGCGCGGCGTGCCGGTATCGGCTATCCAGCCGTAGGTGCCATCGGCACGGCGCAGGCGGAATTCCATATCAAATTTCTGCTGACCATCGAATGCGGTTTGGCAAAAGGTCGCACAGCGCTGCCGGTCATCCGGGTGCATCCCCTCGATCCAGCCAAACCCCAGCTCCTGTCCCAGGGTGCGGCCGGTGTATTCCAACCAGCGCCTGTTGTACCAGGTGCCCAGATTCCGGGTATCCGCCATCCAGATGAGCGCTGGCGCATGGTCTGCCAGATTGCGGAAGCGTACCTCGCTCTCGCGCAGTTGCCTGGTCGAGATCAGGACGTTCAAAGTGTCCGAAATCCGATGTGCGATCGCCGTGAAAAGATGCATATCCTCTTCGTCATGCATCACCTCGCTTTTACAATGATGCAGGCCAAACACCCATGCGTTCCCGATTTTCGGACGTAGCGCAATCTGCAACTGGGATTTTACCGAGAATTGCTCGACAACGGACTGAGGGGTGGTGTGATCGGTATGGGTGCCAAATTGGATCGTGGCATTGGTTCTGAGTAATTCGGAGAATACCTTGGAGACATCGTTGGTCATCGCGATTTCCCCGCCCAGCGTGAACTGCCCCGGCCATTCTGGTCGCGTGCGCTCCAGGGGAACATGCCAGGATGGCGCATCTGGATCGCAGGGATACAAGAACCAGGCGCGATCTGCATCGAAAACATCAAGCACCAGATCCAGCACGCTGCTCAGCACATCTTCCATGTTCTCGCTGGCAAAACCGGCTTGAGTAATCCGATCCAATACATCCAGGAGTCGAAGGCGATGCGACAACTCTTGCGGGAGCAGCCTGTCTGTATTCATAAATACCCTGGTAGCTCCCATTTCAATTCTGGCAATACCAAGGATAAGCGATATATCAACGAACGTCCAATGGCCGTTTTTTCCATATTCTGAAGGTTGTAGTTGCTGGAGTTGGCCACGATTTCGGGTTTATGGTCAGCCAAATGGGAAGCATGGATGCCTGGCTAGGAAGCTGCGAGACTGGTGCCCGGAGCCGGGGTCGAACCGGCACGCCCGTTTTACCGAAGCGACGGATTTTAAGTCCGTTGTGTCTACCAATTTCACCACCCGGGCGGGTATTTGGAGGCGAGACCCGGAATCGAACCGGGATGGGCGGATTTGCAATCCGCTGCATAACCATTTTGCTATCTCGCCGTACTGCGAATCAACAGCTTGAAATGATTGAGGGAAAGCCAGAATGCTTTCCCTCAGACCGGTGCCGGGACACTAGTCTCCTGTATTTGGAGCGGGAGAAGAGTCTCGAACTCTCGACCTCAACCTTGGCAAGGTTGCGCTCTACCAACTGAGCTACTCCCGCAAAACGAGTTGCGCATTATAGGGATATTCGAATTCCTGTCAATAATTTCACATAATTTCACATAATTTCATATGCAGATGTTTCACATGCAGATTTCATATGCAAAAATCACTGGACCATCTTATCCAGCTTGAATAGGCGCACAAAATTCTCCGTGGTACTCCGTCCCACTTCGTCCAGGCTGATGCCGCGCAGCGTGGCGACCTCTGCGGCGACGTCCTTCACATAAGCCGGCTGGTTGAGCTTGCCGCGATGCGGCACCGGGGCCAGATATGGCGCATCGGTTTCAATCAATATGCGCTCCAGCGGCACGCGCTGCGCTATCTCCTTGAGTTGTCTGGCGTTCTTGAACGTGACGATGCCGGAAAAGGAGATGTAAAAACCCATCGCCAGTGCGGCTTCGGCCACTTCCCAGGTTTCGGTGAAGCAATGCATGACGCCGCCCGCCTCGGCAGCTTTTTCCTCAGCCATGATGCGCAACGTGTCTGCCGCCGCTTCGCGGGTGTGGATGATCAGCGGTTTGCCGCTCTCGCGTGCCGCGCGGATGTGAGTGCGAAAGCGCGCGCGCTGCCACTCCAGATCGCCCTTGAGGCGAAAATAATCCAGGCCGGTTTCGCCGATGGCGACGATCTTGGGATGCCGCGCCAACTCGACCAAGCGGGCGACGCTGGGCTCTTCGACCCCCTCGTAATCGGGATGCACGCCCACCGAGGCGTAGATTTGGGGATGCTGCTCGGCCAGCGCCAGTACCTGAGGAAAATCCGCCAGGTTGACCGATACGCACAGTGCGCTGACGACTTCGTTGTTGCGCATTTGCGCCAGCACATCGCCGATGTTTTCAGCCAGCTCGGGAAAATTGATATGGCAGTGGGAATCGACGAACGGCATGGTTATTGTATTTCCACTTCAAAGGTAAAGTAATTTGTAGGCCGGGCTGTGCCCGACAATCCTTCGACAAGCTCAGGACAGGCCTGATCCGGCGGGCGCAGCCCGCCCTACGAAAACGCACTTTTGATCCGGAATCGGAATTATTCGAGCATCAATTGGCGATAGGCGAACAACAAAGATTCAAAGAATAACTTTGGATTGAGCGTGTGCTGCGCCTCGCGTTTCGCGGTTTGCAAATGCTTTTGCAGACGCGCCAGATTCAACGGCGCGACAGGCTCTACCAGCTTTTTGATGGCCGCTTCCTCGCTGGGGTGATAACGCAGCTTGCCCGCCAGCTTCATCGCATTCAAGTCATAACTCCATTGTTGCAGCCACTGCACGACCAGTACCTGTTCGGTTTTTTGCAGTGCCTCGGCCAGCGCAAACACATCCAATCCGGCGGGTTGGCGGACGGCGCGCAGCAATTTATCGCGCTCTTCGCTGCCCAGCTGCTGATCCAGCTGAACGGCCTGCAACGGTGCGAAGCCCGATGCTGCAAGCGCTTCGGCGGGATTTTTCACGCCCTGCTCCTTCAGCCACCGCATGGCGCTGGCCGCATCGGGCGCTGGCAGCGCGAACGACAGACAACGGCTCAGTATGGTCGGCAGCAATTGCTGCGGCTTGTGCGATACCAGGATGAATAGCAGCCCCGGCGGCGGTTCCTCGAGACTTTTCAGCAAGGCGTTCGCGGCATTGGTGTTCATCGCCTCGGCGGGATGTATGACCACCACGCGCCTGCCGCCCTGGTGCGCAGACATGCCAACAAAGTCGGCCAGGCCGCGCACCTGATCGACGGATATCAGCTTGCTGGGCTTCTTGCCGGATACGGACTTGAAATCCTCGATCTCTTCACCGTCCAGGCTCAACACCTCGGGTTGCAGCAAACGAAAGTCAGGGTGCGACTCTTGTTCGAACCAGTGGCAGGATGGACATAGACCGCAGGCAACATCCGATTCGCCCGGATGCTGGCACAACAAGCTCTGCGCGAAATTCATCGCCAGATCGAACTTGCCGATGCCCTTGCTTCCTTTGAACAGCAGGCCGTGCGGCGGACGCTTGCGCAGCTCTCGCAAACGCGCTAAGTCATTTTTTTGCCATGGATAAATCTGTTTCATATCAAAGTAATGAGACAATTACCTCAAGTTTATGTTTAACAATATCCAGCGTCTGCGCCGCGTCAATCACAGCATAGCGTTGCGGTTTCTCCCGGACGCGCCGGTGATATCCGGCCCGCACCCGCTCGAAGAAATCAGACTGCTCCTGTTCGAAGCGATCCAGCGAAGCATTGTCCGGCCCTGTTTTACCAGACATCCTTAGGCGCTGCCGCGCGACCTCGACCGGAACGTCGAAAAACAGCGTCAGGTCGGGTTGCAGATCGCCATGCACCCATAGTTCGAGTTGCGTCAGTTTGTTCCAGTCCAGTCCTCTGCCGCCACCCTGGTAGGCGAAGCTGGCATCGCTGAAACGGTCCGAGACCACCCACTTTCCGGCGCGCAACGCCGGTTTGATGACTTGTTCGATGTGTTCCATGCGTGCCGCAAACATCAGCAACGCTTCTGTACCGATGCTCATAGTCTGGCTCAGCAATATCTCGCGCAACCGCTCGCCGAGCGGTGTGCCGCCCGGTTCGCGCGTGACCACCACATCGTGGCCTCGCTGGCGCAACGCGTCGGCGAACCACGCAAGATGGGTGCTCTTGCCTGCTCCGTCCACGCCTTCAAAGGTGATGAATTTGCTCATTATGGTTAGTCGTTAGTCGCTAGTCGTTAGCCGTTAGTTAGTGTTGTCGCGGAGCCTGTCCTGAGCGCAGCCGAAGGGCGGTTTTTTTGTTTTAACTAACAACTAACGTCTAGCGACTAACGACTGCCTCTCCTCATTTCTGGTACTGGTTCACCGCACGATTATGCGCGATCAGGTTGCTGGAAAACTGCGAGCTGCCATCACCGCGCGCCACGAAGTATAGCGCGTCGGTCTGTGCCGGATGCAAAGTGGCGTGCAACGCAGCCATGCCCGGCAGGGCGATCGGCGTGGGGGTCAGGCCGCGGCGCCGGTAGGTGTTATAAGAAGTGTCGGCAAGCAGATCGCGCCTGCGCAGATTGCCATCGAATCTTTCGCCGATGCCGTAGATCACGGCCGGATCGGTTTGCAGCATCATGTTCTTGCGCAGCCGGTTCACGAACACCCCGGCGATCATGCTGCGGTCGCTTGCAGTGCCGGTCTCCTTCTCGACGATGGAAGCCAGGATCAGGGCCTGATACGGGGTCTTCAGCGGCAAATTTGCCGCACGAGTTTCCCACGCTTCTTGCAGGCGCTGTTGCATGGTGTGGTAAGCGGCCTTGAGTATCGCCAGATCGCTGCTGCCGGAGACAAAATTGTAGGTGTCGGGGAAAAACAGACCCTCGGGATGATTTTCTATCGCGCCGATGCGTTGCAGGATTTCCAGGTCCGACAAGCCTGCCGTGTCGTGCGCAATGTATCTGCTGGAATTCAGCGCGCCGCGAAACTGCCTGAACGTCCAGCCTTCGATGACACTGATCCTGCGCTGGCTGAACTCGCCTCTGGTGATGATGTTCAATAGCTGCAGAGGCGAAACCGGCTGCTTCAATTCATAGTTGCCTGCCTTGAGTTGTGTTGATTTGCCGAGCACTCTGGCGAGCAACACAAATGGCCATTGCTGGGCCAGCAATCCGGCTTGCTGCATTTCCCGCGCCGTGCTCTTCAGGCTGCCGCCCTGCTTCAAGTCGAACTCAAACGGCGTGGCTGGCAACGTCAACGGGCGATAGGCGTAGTAGCTCAGCCCGCCCGTGGCGAGCAGTACCAGCAAAATCACCGGCACGAACACCCTTCTCACAATCCTGAGTCTCAGTCTCATAACGTTGAATCCGGCGCGAGTATCAGAACTTTTCTCTGGGTCATGCGTCTCTTCTTTCAAGACTCCGGCGAATCTGCATCGCGATCGAAAAGTCGCTCCAGCGATTCTGTTCCAGTTCGCGCAGCGGCCACAGGACCATGATGCTGTTCACCACGAACAACTCGTCGGCATGCAGGACCTCATCCAGACTGATATCGCGCACTTGCAGCGGCATGTCGTGCTGCTTCGCCCATGCCATCACGCGGTCGCGCTGAACACCCGCCACGCCGCAATGCGACAGATCCGGGGTGATCAGTTTGCCTTGCGTGACCACAAATAAATTGCTGCGGGTGCCCGCAATGACATTTCCCGCCGCATCCATCAGCAACCCTTCGGCGATGCCCGTGTCGTTCCACTCGGCTGCCGCCAGCACGTTCTCCAGACGATTGAGGTGCTTGATGCCCGCCAGACGCGGCTGTTGACCCAGGCGCAACTGGCATAAGCGCGCCTTGATCCCGCTTGTCGCCCAGTCGGCCGGATAATCGGGCAATGGGGAAACATCCCAAAGATGCGTCGGTTCAACGCGGGCTGGCGGTGCATAGCCGCGCGCCCCCTCCCCCCGCGTGACGATCAGTTTTATCACTCCATCAGGGTGCCGCTCGAGCAAACCGTTCAACTCGGCGGAAAGCAATCCGGGATCAGGACAAACAACGCCAAGCGAGGTGCAGTCATGCAGGAGTTTTTGATAGTGGAGCGGCCAGTGCAACGCTTGTCCGCCGGATGCACGCAGGGTACGGAACACGCCATCGCCGTAGAGCAGACCACGATCGCGGATGCCGATCGAGTTAGCGGGTACGCCGTTGACCAGCATCGCGATCAACCGGGAAAAAACACTTCACCACGAAGGGCACAGAGATCACGAAGATTTTTCATGAGATTGAATAAGGTTGGCTATCCACCTGCCGGCTGGTTAATTTTTTTCGAGCAGCCAACTGTTTTTCTTCGCGTCCTTCGCAGTCTTCATGATTTAAATGCATTTTAAGGATGCAGGGCGCTAAATCCTGCGGAACACCAGCGTGCCGTTGGTCCCGCCAAAGCCGAAGTTGTTGTTCACCGCGACATCGATCTTCATGTCGCGCGCAACATTCGCGCAGTAGTCCAGGTCGCACTCGGGATCCTGCTCGAAGATATTGATGGTCGGCGGCGAAATCTGGTGGTGTACCGCCAGCGCGCAGAATACCGACTCTACCCCGCCCGCTCCGCCCAGCAGGTGGCCGGTCATCGACTTGGTGGAATTCACCACCAGCTTGCGCGCATGATCGCCAAACGCCAGCTTGATCGCGTCGGTCTCGTTCTTGTCGCCCAGCGGCGTCGAGGTGCCGTGGGCGTTGACATACTGCACATCCTGCGGATTCAGCCCGGCATTGCGCAACGCATACAACATGCTGCGCCTGGGGCCATCGGTATTCGGGGCGGTGATATGGTAGGCATCGCCGCTCATGCCGTATCCGGCCAGCTCGGCGTATATCCTTGCACCGCGTGCCTTCGCATGTTCGTACTCTTCCAGCACCATCACGCCGGCGCCTTCGCCTATCACGAAACCATCCCTGTCCTTGTCCCAGGGGCGGCTGGATGTGGCCGGATCATCGTTGCGCGTGCTGAGCGCACGGGCAGAAGAAAACCCCCCCACCGCCAATGCGCATACAGCCGCCTCGGAGCCACCGGCGATCATCACGTCCGCATCGCCATACTCGATGATGCGTGCCGATTCGCCGATGCAATGCGTGCCGGTGGTGCAGGCAGAGACCATCGCCAGATTCGGCCCCTTCAATCCGTACATTACCGACAGATTGCCCGAGATCATGTTGATGATGGTGCCCGGAATGAAGAACGGTGAAATCTTCTTTGGCCCTGCGGCCAGGTAATCGTTATGCGTATCCTCGATCATCGGCAGACCCCCGATGCCCGAACCGATATTCACGCCGATACGCTCGGCATTCTGCTCGTTGACTGCCAGGCCGGAATCCTTGAACGCCTCCATACCGGCCACAAGACCGAAATGGATGAACCTGTCCATGCGGCGTGCATCCTTGGCGGAAAGATATTGCGTGACGTCGAAATCCTTCACTTCGCCGGCGATCTGCGCTGCCATCGCGCTGGCATCGAAGTGCGTGATTTTGGTGATGCCGGATTTTCCCGCGACGATGTTCTGCCAGTTCTCGGGTATCCCTGTCCCGACCGGGGAAATGGCCCCCAGGCCGGTTATGACGACTCTGCGTTTAGACAAACTGACCCCGCCAAACAAAAAAGATGGGCAAACAGAAAAGGAATGAAATTACTTTTGATGCGCCAGGACATAGTCCAGGGCTTGCTGCACGGTGGTGATTTTTTCTGCGTCTTCATCGGGGATATCGCATTCGAACTCTTCTTCCAGTGCCATCACCAGCTCGACGGTATCCAGAGAATCCGCACCCAGATCGTTCACGAAAGAAGATTCGTTCTTGACTTCAGACTCGTTCACACCCAGTTGCTCGGCAACGATTTTTTTAACGCGTTGTTCAATTGACATATATCTCTCCCACCCTTGATTAAAGTTCAAAAAAGCCCGCGCATTGTATCAAAATTGCCCGAAATACCAAACAACTTGTAGGCTGCAAAATTGGCGTGCGCTTTCAGTCTGTTAGAATGCCCCGGATGATAATGAGAAAGCGAACTCCGGCTTGGACTGAACCATGACTGTTGTTGCTATTCCGGCGGCGGTGCGATCTTGATGATTTCCTCTGCCGTGGTCAGTCCTGCAACCACTTTCTCGGCTCCGCTCAGGCGCAACGGCTTCATGCCCTCATGCCGAGCCAGTGCCTTGATCCTGGCCAGATCCGCATCCCCGACCACCAGCTTTTTCATTTCCGCACTGAGCGGCAGCATTTCATAGATGCCGGTACGCCCGCGATAACCGGTCATGCGGCATTCGAGACAACCCGTAGCGACGTTGACCTGCGCGGGCCTGGCGGCTTTCCACGGGCTGACCAGCTCCTGCCAGGTCTCCTCGCTGATCTCGCCCTTTATCTTGCAGTGCGGGCACAAGGTGCGCGCCAGACGTTGCGCCATCACTCCAAGCAGAGTCGAATTGAGCAGATAGGCGGGCACGCCAAGTTCGAGCATGCGTGTGATAGCGGATGGCGCGTCGTTGGTGTGCAGCGATGACAGCACCAGATGACCGGTGAGCGCTGCCTGTATTGCCATCTCGGCAGTTTCCAGGTCGCGTATCTCCCCCACCATGATGATGTCCGGGTCCTGCCGCAGCAAAGTGCGTATGCCGTCGGCGAAGTTCAGGCCGATGTTGTGCTGCACCTGCATCTGGTTGAACGCCGGCTCTATCATTTCAATCGGGTCTTCCACCGTGCAGACATTCACTTCCGGCGTGGCGATCTGTTTCAGCGTGGAATACAGCGTGGTGGTCTTGCCGGATCCGGTCGGGCCGGTCACCAGGATGATGCCGTTGGGCTGGCGCGTCCAGTCGCTCCACAGCAGGGTCTGTTCGCGCGTGAAACCGAGATCCGAGAAATTCTTGACCAGCACTTCCGGATCGAAGATCCGCATCACCAGCTTCTCGCCAAAGGCAGTCGGCATCGTGGAAAGACGCAGCTCGATTTCTTCGCCATCGTCGCTCACCGTCTTGATACGTCCGTCCTGCGGCCTGCGCTTCTCCACCATGTCCATGCGTCCCAGCAACTTGATGCGGTTGGTGATCGCGCTGGTAACCGTGGCGGGCAGTTGATAGACCTGATGCAACACCCCGTCGATACGGAAGCGAACGATGCCGATGTCACGGCGCGGCTCCAGATGGATGTCGCTGGCGCGTTGCTCAAATGCATATTTGAACAACCAGTCCACCAATGTGACGATGTGCTGTTCGTTGGCGTCCAGATTCTTGTTCTTGCCCAGCTCGACCAACTGCTCGAAGTTCTGCACGCCGATAGACTGCCCTGTCCTGGCTTGATTGGCGAGTTGCACCGAATTGGCCAGACTGTAGATTTCCGGCAGGTAATGATTGATGTCGAGTGGACTGGCCAGCACCAGCTTGATCTTCAGATTGAGGATACGCTCCAGCTCCGCCACCCAATCGGTGATAAACGGCTCGGCGGTGGCGATGGTCACCTCATGTTCGTCGACCTTGACCGGCATGATCTTGAGCCGTTCGGCATAAGACTTGGAGACGATATTGGCGATGCCGCCGAAATTCAGCTTCAACGGGTCGATGTGAAAATATGGCATGCCGATACGCGCTGCCAGCCACTCGGTGAGAAATTCGACACTGAGCAGCCTGCCTGGCGGCAGCAAGCTGCGCCACTTTTGCTCGCCGATCGCCACAAACGGGTGGCCATGATCTGCCTTGCGGTTCTTGATGAGCTTCTCCGCCTCTGCAGGTGACACGATGCCGTCCTGCAGCAACCACGGCAAAACTCCACCCAGCGTCAGCTTGTTTTGGCCGGAACGTGAGGCCGGCAGGTTTTCCTTGCCCATACAGAACCCTCGTGTCGAATCAGGCCAAAGTCTACTGGCTTATCGGGCGCAGGGGAAATGCTTTGTGGTTTGTAGAGTGTGCAACGCCCGCTCTGAAAATCAGGGGACGTTTGTCTCATCAACGGGTGGTTGTGGCGAATCCTCCTGAGGCTGCTCGCCCTGCGGTGCGGCTTTCTTCAGCCGCTTTTCTTCCTGCTTCTTCTTCTTGGCGATCTCTTTTTGACGTTTCTCGAAAGAGTAGTTTGTTTTGGCCATTTGCGTTCCTATTGAATGTTTGTGAGGTTGAAGCGGATGATAACAAAGTACACACTCCATGAACCATCAGTTTATGCTCAGTTGGTGCTTAAAACGTATCCTGCACTCGCTACAGCGACTACTTTACTCCATATACATCCCGCCATTCACATGCAGGGTGACGCCGGTGATGTAGCCCGCACCCGGCCCGGCCAGAAAAGCCACGGCAGCGGCGATGTCGGCAGGCAGGCCGAGACGTTTCAGCGGCACGTGCTCGACCAGTTTGGCGCGTTGTTCTTCACCTAGGCCCTGAGTCATGTCGGTGTCGATAAAGCCGGGCGCGACGCAGTTCACGGTGATGTTGCGGCTGCCGATCTCCTGCGCCAGCGATTTGGTGAAGCCTGTCATGCCGGCCTTGGAAGCCGCATAGTTGGCCTGCCCGGGATTGCCCATGCTGCCGACCACCGAGGAGATGCTGATAATGCGCCCGCTTCTGGCCTTCATCATCGCGCGCAGCACGGCGCGGCTGAGGCGGAACACCGATTTGAGATTGGTCGCCAACACGTCGTCCCACTCTTCGTCGGTCATGCGCGCCAGCAGGTTGTCGCGGGTGATCCCGGCGTTGTTCACCAGGATATTGATCTCGCCGAATCGCTTGCGCAATTCGCCCAGCACTTGTTCGGTCTGCGCGCTGTCGTTGACGTTCAAGGCCATGCCCGCCCCCTTGATGCCCGCCGCATCCAGATAGGCGCTGATCGCCTGCGCGCCTTTGTCGCTGGTCGCCGTGCCGATCACCGTCGCGCCCTGATTGCCCAGTTCCAGCGCGATGGCTTGGCCGATGCCGCGGCTGGCTCCGGTGACCAACGCGATTTGTCCTTGCAGTGTCATGTGTAAATCTCCTTATTTATTCGGCTGGATCCCCAAACCCTCACCTCTTATCTTCTACCGCCCGCGGGGAGAGCGTAGCGAGGGGGGCGAAGCCAGGTAACCGCTCCTTCTCCCGCAAGCGGGAGAAGGTTGGGATGAGGGATGGCGAAAATGACCACCATTCATGCGAGTGCAGCCAAAGCCTGCTTAAGTGCCTCACCATCGTTGATGGCCATTGCCTGTTGATCGGTGGCTATGCGTTTGTTCAGACCAGCCAGCACCTTCCCCGGCGCGCATTCGACGTTATGGGTGATGCCCTGCTTGCCGAATTCCAGCACGGTTTCCACCCAGCGCACCGGCGAATACAACTGGCGCACCAGCGCATCCTTGATTGACGCTCCATCTGCGTAGCTTTTCACATCGGCATTGTGCAGCACCGGGATGGCCGGAGCCAGTACTGCGACATCGCCCAGATAAGCGCGCAATTGTTCCGCCGCGCCCTTCAACAGGCTGCAATGCGACGGCACGCTCATAGCCAGCATGATGGCGCGCTTGGCGCCCCTGGCCTTGGCCAATTCCATGCCGCGTTCCACCGCAGCGCGATCCCCGGCGATCACCACCTGGCCGGGCGAATTGTAATTCACCGCTTCCAGCACTTCGCCCTGTGCGCCTTCCGCGCATACGGCGCGCACCGCATCGTCCTCCAGTCCGAGTATCGCGGCGATGCCGCCCGCACCTTCCGGCACGGCCTGCTGCATGCATTGCGCGCGGTAGCGCACCAGCGGCAGCGCGTCGGCAAAGCGCAGCGCACCGGCAGCGACCAGCGCGGTGTATTCACCCAAGCTGTGGCCGGCCATGATCGCCGGCTTCGCACCGTTCTGTGACTGCCAGGCGCGGTACACCGCCACGCCGGCGGTGAGCATGACGGGCTGCGTGTTCACCGTGGAGTTCAGTTCGGCATCGCTGCCTTCCGTGACCATCTGCCACAAGTCCTGCTCCAGCACATCCGAGGCTTCTGCGAAGGTGTTGCGCACCACCGGAAAATCGACGTAGCCGTTCATCATGCCGCGCGACTGCGAGCCTTGGCCAGGGAATACGAAAGCGAATTTGGTCATGATTAAAGCAGCTGTTAGTTGGTAGTCGTTAGTCGTTAGTTGAGAATCCGGTTTAACTAACGACTAGCGACTAACGTCTAGCGACTGGTTCACCAGCGTATCAGCACGGCACCCCAGGTGAACCCGCCGCCCACCGCTTCCAGCAGAATATTCTGCCCTGCCTTGATGCGGCCATCGCGCACCGCTGTATCCAATGCCAGCGGGATCGAAGCAGACGAGGTGTTGCCATGATGAGCGACGGTGACCACCACATTATCCATGCTCAGGCCGAGCTTCTTCGCGGTGGCTTCCATGATGCGGATATTGGCCTGATGCGGCACCAGCCAGTTGATATCCGAGCCCTGCAGATTGTTTTCTTCCAGCACTTCCTCAACCACTTCGCTCAGCACCTTGACGGCAAATTTGAACACGGCCTTTCCGTCCATTTTGATGAACGGGTCACCCTGAATCTCACCATGGCGGATATTGCCGTCGGCTGTCAGCATGTTCTGATGGCTGCCGTCCGCATGCAGTTTGCCGGCGACGATGCCCGGCGTCTCGCTGGCCTGTAATACCACTGCGCCCGCTCCGTCGCCGAAGAGCACGCAAGTCGTACGGTCGGTCCAGTCCAGCATGCGCGACAGCACTTCCGCGCCGACTACCAGCGCGGTCCTGGCCTGCCCGCCCCGGATGTACAGATCGGCGGTATTCAGCGCATAGACGAAACCGCCGCATACCGCCTGAATGTCGAAGGCCGCGCCGCAATTCCTGATGCCGAGCTTGTCCTGCAGAATACAGGCGGTACTGGGAAACATCTTGTCCGGCGAGGTGGTCGCGACGATCACCAGGTCGATCTTGTCCGCGCTGATGCCCGCCGTTTCAATGGCCCGCAGGCTGGCTTGCAAGGCGAGATCGCTGGTCATCTCATCATCCGCCGCGATATGCCGCTCGACGATGCCGCTGCGCGACACGATCCAGTCGTGCGAGGTTTCGACGATCTTTTCCAGATCATAGTTGGTCAGCGTTTTACTGGGGAGGTAACTGCCCGTGCCGATGATTCTGGAATACATCAGGACTCTCCCTGCTCTGTGATTTGGCCCTGCACTGTGATTTTGCCTTGCCCTGCGATTTGGCGCTGGTGGTGCCACTTCTCGATATGTTCGCTGATGTGCTGCAACATGCCGCCACGCGCCTCTTCAGCGGCGCGCTCGATGGCACAGCGAAACGCGAGGACATCCGCCGAACCGTGGCTCTTCACCACGATGCCCTTGAGGCCGAGGAAACTCGCTCCATTGTAGCGGCGATGATCCACCCTGTGCTTGAAGGCATTGAGCACCGGCAATGCAAGCAGCCCAGCCAGTTTAGTGAACACATTGCGTCCGAACTCTTCACGCAGGAAACCGCCCAGCATCTGCGCCAGCCCTTCGGTGGTTTTCAGCGCGACGTTGCCGACAAACCCGTCGCACACCACCACGTCGGTAGTGCCCTTGAAAATATCGGTGCCTTCTATGTTGCCGTAGAAATTCAGGTCGCTGGCACGCAGCATCTCCGCTGCCCGCTTGACCACCTCGTTGCCCTTGATGTCTTCGCTGCCGATGTTCAGCAGTCCGACGCTGGGGTCGGGCTTGTGCTCCAAAGCCGTGACCAGCGTGGAACCCATCAGCGCGAATTGCAGCAGATGCTCGGCGCTGCAATCGGTGTTCGCGCCCAGGTCGAGCATACAGACCTGGCCTTTTTTGGTCGGCAGATAGGAGGCGATCGCGGGGCGGTCGATGCCTGGTATAGTTTTCAGCACATAACGTGCGGTCGCCATCAGCGCGCCGGTATTGCCGGCGCTGACACAGGCCAACGCCTCACCGCTTTTGACCAGATTGATGCTGACACGCATCGAGGAATCCTTTTTGCCGCGCAGCGCGGATTGCGGCTGCTCGTCCATGCCCACCACTTCAGTGGCGGGGTGGATGCGCAAATGCACCCCGGCCTGGACGCCCAGGGCACGCAACTCGGTTTCAATGGCATCGGGGATACCCACCAGAACAATGGTATCGTCAGGGTTGTGCTCCAGATACTTGACTGCGGCAGGAACGGTGACCGTCGTACCGTGGTCGCCTCCCATCGCATCTATAGCTAATGTGACATCCACTAAGCGATCCTGGGGTAATGAAAACTGGGAATGAAAAAGAAAACGCAGCCGATCTTGCCGATCGGCTGCGTTACTTGACAGATTACTCGCCCTTGGTCTTGACTACCTTTTTGCCACGGTAAAAGCCGGATGGGCTGATATGGTGACGCAAATGAGTCTCGCCCGTCGTTGGCTCGATCGCCGTCGCGGGGTTGGTCAAAAAATCGTGGGCACGATGCATACCGCGCTTGGAAGAGGACTTTTTATTCTGTTGAACTGCCATGATGACTACTCCTAAAAAAACTATTTCGATTTAATTACGTTTCAATTTGGCCAAAACCGCAAAAGGATGCCGCTCTTCCTCAAGCATGTTCTCGTTACCTGCGGACTGACAAGCTCCCGATTCATGCATGGGCGCGATAGGCAGGCTTAACAAAATCTCGTCTTCCAGCAAATTCAGCACGTCCAACTGCGCATCGGCCAGAATGCTGTCGAACTCCTCTTCCACATCGTCCAATGCGTCCAGACTTGCCTGGTCACGCAGCAACAAGCGCGTATCAAGCCGCACCGGGTAATCCATGCCCTCCAGGCAACGCTGACAGCGCACCTGGCAGCACCCGGTCACGCTCAGGTCCAGAAAATGATTACCCAGATTATCCATACCACCGCGTATTCTGTAGCCCAGAATTCCCTGCGGACTTTCCAGCATGTCCCGCAAACGTGAAAACTCGGCAACCGGCACTTCACCGCTGATTTCCCGGCCATTTCTGGCAAAATCCAGGCTGTCGATGAAAGGCCGTGCGTACATGAGGCGCGCATGATATATTTTTCGCCGCTCCCTGTCAAAAAACCCTAAGAATATTGGGAACCTCTAGAAATTCATTTTGTGGGAAGGCAGGCCGGACACGGCGATGCGAAGCATTTGGGGCTGGCAGGCCTGCTGCTCCGCGCTCCCGCACCAGAGGGCTTCGCCCCACCGTGTCGCGCGGGCAGCGCAAGGAGCTGCGCAGCGAACGACGAGACAACACGCCGCATAGCGGCTTGTTGCGGCGTAAACTAATCTTCAGGTTATGTTGAAGCCACATATCAGATTGATAGGCGAGGAGTGAGCGAGCACGCGACGCCGCGATTCGCCCGGAAAACGAAGTTTCAGTGAAGACTAACCTTCAGGTTACGTCGTAACTAAAATTAATTTATAGAGGTTCCCTATTGTGTTTGTCCTCGCCTCCAGCTCCATCTACCGCAGCGAACTGCTAAAACGGCTGCAGCTCCCGTTTGAGACCGCCGCACCGAATGTCGATGAAACACCTCTGCCGGATGAATCCGCACGCGCGACCTCGGTGCGCCTCGCGCAGGAAAAGGCCCGTGTCGTGGCTGAAAGCTATCCCGACGCGCTGATCATCGGTTCCGACCAGGTCGCCCTGCTGGAAGGCAGGCAACTCGGCAAACCGCTCACCCACGAAAATGCCGTCAGGCAACTACGCGCGATGCGCGGCAAAACCACCCACTTTTATACCGCGCTGACGCTGTTGAACAGCAAGACCGGCAACATGCAGACCGAGGTGGCGGAAAACTTCGTCACGCTGCGCGAACTCAGCGACGCAGAGATCGAAGGCTATTTGCTCAAGGAACAACCCTATCACTGCGCGGGCAGTGCAAAATCGGAAGGGATGGGCATTGCGCTGATGAGTCGCATGACCGGCGACGACCCGACCGCGCTGATCGGGCTGCCGCTGATCCTGCTGGTCGAAATGCTGCGCCGCGAGAACGTGCGCCTATATTAATTCGCAATTGCAATCAAAACGACATTTTTGTAGGGTGGGCAAACGGATTCATTGTTTGCCCACGCGGAAGATCGGTGGGCACAAAAACCTTGCCCACCCTACATTGAATTAATTTTATTTGTGCCATCTTGAGAGCAAATTGGAATATCCATGACTTACACATTAGGTACGCTCTATCTCATCCCCTGCACGCTGGGCGACACGCCTGCCGAGCAGGTGCTGCCGCAGCACGTCATCGCCCTGGCGCGCAAGTTGAAACATTTCGTGGTGGAACAACCCAAGACTGCGCGGCAATTCCTTTCCGCACTCAAACCCGAACAACCTATCCAGTCCTTGCACTTCGCCAGCCTCAACGAGCACACCGATCCTGCAGGATTGGCCGATCTGCTCGCACCGCTGCTGGCGGGCGAGGATGTCGGCATCATTTCCGAAGCAGGTTGCCCCGGCATCGCCGACCCCGGGGCCGATCTGGTCTTGCTGGCACATCGCAACGGCATCCGCGTCGTGCCGCTGGTCGGCCCCTCCTCCATTTTGCTGGCGTTGATGGCTTCCGGCCTGAATGGACAGTGCTTCGCCTTTCACGGTTACCTGCCAATAGCCGAAACCGAAAGAAACAAGGCCATAGTCTCGCTGGAAGCCGAATCGGCAAAACGCAAACAAACCCAACTGTTCATCGAGACCCCATACCGCAACGAAAAGCTGTTCAGTGCGCTGCTCGCCCATTGCCGCCCGCACACCTTGCTGTGTGTCGCCACCGACATCACCCTCCCCGGCGAACAGATCCGGACGCGCTCCATCGAACTATGGAAATCCCAGCCTGTCCCGCAACTTAACAAGCATCCGAGCCTGTTTCTGCTGCTGGGCACAAGTTAATTTAGTTGCCTAGAAACCCGCTTTCTGGTATTAAAGCGGACTTTATTTTATCCCGTTGGAGAAGTGCAATGCCGGTACAGACAGAAAAACCCATCGCCCCTTACAAACCAAAGAAGGGCGAGGCCTACATGAACCCCAAACAGCTCGAGCACTTCCGTCAGATCATGAATGACATCAAGGCCGGCCTGGGCAAGGATATCGATCGCACCGTGCACACGATGCAGGACGAGGCAACAGTGTTTGCCGACCCGAATGACCGTGCCACCCAGGAATCGGACATGGGGCTGGAACTGCGCAACCGTGACCGCGAGCGTAAATTAATCAAGAAGATCAACGAGATGCTCGCCAAGATCGATGCCGGGGAGTATGGCTACTGCGAGAACTGCGGCATCGAGATAGGCCTGAGCCGCCTTGAGGCCAGGCCAACGGCCACGCTGTGTATCGACTGCAAGACGCTGGACGAGATACGCGAGAGACAGGTAGCCAAGTAATTCCATTTCAAAGGTAAAAAAATATGTAGGTCGGGCTGTGCCCGACAGATTAATCCGGCGGGCATAGCCCGCCCTACAAAAATGCACGTTTGATCAAGAATCGGAATAATCACTGTAAGCAACAAAAAAAGCCCCGCCAGTTTTGGCGGGGCTTTTTTACGACCGGACAGCTTATTCGGAAGCGTGGGCTGGAGCACTCTCCGGTGCAGGCAGCAACACCTTCATGCTCAGTTTCATCCGGCCCTTGTCGTCCACTTCCAGCACCTTCACGCGCACGATCTGACCTTCCTTGAGGTGGTCTGACACGCTGCTGACGCGTTCGTGGGCGATCTGGGAAATGTGCAACAGGCCGTCCTTGCCCGGCAACACGTTCACCAATGCGCCGAAGTCGAGCAGTTTGACCACGGGCCCTTCATAGATCTTGCCGACTTCCACGTCTGCCACGATGTCTTCGATGCGCTTCTTGGCCAGATTACCGGCCTCGCCGCTGACGCAGGCGATGGTGATGTTGCCGCTGTCATCGATGTCGATGGTCGTACCGGTCTCCTCGGTCAGCGCGCGTATCACCGCCCCGCCCTTGCCGATCACATCGCGGATCTTGTCCGGGTTGATCTTCATCTTGATCATGCGCGGCGCAAAATCGGACACTTCGGTACGCGCCTGCGGCAGGGCCTGTTTCATCAGGCCGAGGATATGCATGCGGCCCTCGCGCGCCTGGGTCAGCGCAGCCTGCATGATCTCGCGGGTGATGCCGTTGATCTTGATGTCCATTTGCAGCGCAGTGACGCCGGTCTCGGATCCGGCCACCTTGAAGTCCATATCGCCCAAGTGATCCTCGTCACCGAGAATATCGGTCAGCACCGCAAAACGGTTGCCTTCCTTGATCAGTCCCATCGCGATGCCCGCCACATGTGCCTTGAGCGGCACACCGGCATCCATCAGCGACAGGCAACCGCCGCATACCGATGCCATCGAGCTGGAACCGTTGGATTCGGTGATCTCGGATACCACGCGCATCGCATAGCCGAAATCCTCCTCGCTGGGCAGCACTGCGACCAGCGCGCGCTTGGCCAGACGGCCGTGACCGATCTCGCGGCGCTTGGGCGTACCCACCCGGCCGGTCTCCCCGGTTGAATAAGGAGGGAAGTTGTAATGCAGCATGAAGCGGTCGGTGTATTCGCCTTGCAGCGCGTCGATCTTCTGCGAGTCGCGCATACTGCCCAGCGTCGCTGCCACGATGGCTTGGGTCTCGCCGCGCGTGAACAATGAAGAACCATGAGCGCGGGGCAATACGCCGTTGCGGATCGTGATCGGGCGTACCGTGCGGGTATCGCGGCCATCGATGCGCGGCTCTCCGCTCAGGATCTGTCCGCGCACGATCTTGGCTTCCAGCGCGCTGAACAGGTCGTTGACGTGATTCTTCTGGCCGGGGGCTGATTCCGGCGTGATGACAGCAGCCATCACCTTGTCGTGTATCGCGTTCACCGCATCGGTGCGGGCCTGCTTGGAACGGATCGAATAGGCTTGTTGCAGCTCCGCGTCGGCTAGTTCGGCGATCTTGGCGATCAGCGCCTCGTCCTTGGCGGGAGCGGTCCAATCCCAGGCCGGTGCGCCGACTGCATCCGCCATCTCGTTGATAGCCTGGATCACCACCTGCATCTGTTCGTGACCGAACATCACCGCGCCCAGCATGATTTCTTCGGACAACTGTTGCGCTTCGGATTCCACCATCTGCACCGCACGATCGGTACCGGCGACGACCAGATCCAACTGCGAAGTCTCGAGTTCCGTTGCGGTCGGGTTGAGCAGGTACTGGCCGTTGGCATAACCCACGCGCGCCGCGGCGATCGGGCCACCGAACGGGATACCGGAGATCGCCAGCGCGGCAGACGCGCCTATCATGGCGGGAATATCCGAATCGATCTCGCTATCGGAGGACATCACCGTCGCGACGATCTGCACTTCGTTGTAAAAACTTTCAGGAAAAAGCGGACGCAGCGGGCGGTCGATCAGACGCGAGGTCAGGATCTCCTTTTCGCTCGGGCGGCCTTCGCGCTTGAAGAAACCGCCTGGAATCTTGCCCGCAGCGTAAGTCCGTTCCTGATAATCCACGGTCAGCGGGAAAAAATCCTGCTCCGGCTTGGCGTCTTTTCTGCCTACCACGGTGACCAGCACCACGGTGTCATCCATACTGACCATCACCGCACCGCTGGCCTGGCGCGCGATCTCACCGGTTTCCAAAGTGAGCTGATGATTGCCGAACGATAATGTTTTCTTATAGTGACTCAAGATAGACCTCTCTAGATAAAGCAACTAGCCATTCGACTAAGCTGGCAAACTACGCCAGCCAAGTCGCTGGTTATATGCGGGGCATGACGCGTAATCGCGCCACGCGTTGTGACTGGATAAAACAACACGGGCCGCATATGCGACCCGCCGGATATGAACTGTTACTTGCGAATTTCCAGGCGTTGAATCAACGCGCGGTAGCCCGCATCGTTCTTGCTCTTCAGGTAATCGAGCAGCTTGCGGCGGCGGCTTACCAGACGCAGCAGGCCGCGCCGGGAATGGTGATCCTTGACGTTATCCTTGAAATGCCCGGTCAGATAAGCGATACGGGCAGTGATCAAAGCCACCTGTACTTCGGGGGAACCGGTATCGCTCTTGGCGCGTTGAAAGTCGGTCACGATTTGCGCTTTTTGCGCGGCGGTAATTGCCATTGGTTTCACTCTCCTAAAAAAAGTGCAGCATTCTACCCTTTATTGGGCCTATTGCTCAAGCCCAATAAGCTCAGACGGTCAAACCGCTTTAAGCGCAGGGGTTCCCAGCCTGACCACCTTGCTCATTACACGATTTGCACAGTATTGGCTGCGACCCCGCTTCGGCGGGGTCTTTTTTTGCTATACACTCACGTAAATCCAAAAACGGGGTATGGAGAAGGTAGTGGATAACACGATATTCAAGGACTATCTGGCGCAGATAGAGCAAGCCTACAAAGCAGGCAACGCCACCGAGCATACCCACCGCCCCGCGCTGAAAGACCTGCTCGAAGCGTTCCAGCCCGGCATCGTCGCCACTAACGAACCCAAGCGCATCAAATGCGGCGCGCCGGATTACATCATCACCCGCAAAGATATTCCGTTGGGCTTTGTGGAAGCCAAGGACATCGGTGTTTCACTCGACGATACCGAGAGCAGCGAACAACTTAAACGCTACCGCGACGGCCTTGCCAATCTCATCCTTACCGACTATCTGGAATTCCGCTGGTATGTCAGCGGCGAGTTGCGCCTGACCGCGCGCCTTGCGAAGCCGCAGGCCAATGGCAAGTTGCGCGCAGAAGCGGAAGGTGCACAACAGCTTGCGGAACTGCTGCACGCATTTTTTGCTGAGAATATCCCCGTCATCTCCAGTCCCAAGGAACTCGCCGTGCGCATGGCGGCATTGGCGCGCTTGATTCGTTCCATTATCGGCAAGACCTTCGCGGAAGAGGGCGAACACGGTGCATTGCACGAGCAGATGGAAGGCTTCCGCAAAGTATTGTTGCATGACCTCACGGCGGAGCAGTTTGGCGACATGTACGCGCAGACTATTTGCTATGGCCTGTTTGCCGCCCGATGCAACAGCACGGGCGCACATTTCACCCGCACTCACGCAGCCTATGATCTTCCCAAGACCAATCCCTTCCTGCGCAAACTCTTCGCACACATTGCTGGGCCGGAACTGGACGAGCGCATTGTGTGGGCGGTGGATAATCTTGCCGAACTGCTCAACCGTGCAGACATCGCCGCCATCCTGCAAGACTTCGGGCGCGCAACAAGACAGGAAGACCCGGTTGTACATTTCTACGAAACTTTCCTCGGCGCGTATGACCAGAAAATGCGCGAGGCCAGAGGCGTGTATTACACGCCGGAGCCGGTGGTGTCCTACATCGTGCGCAGCGTGGATGCCATCCTGAAAAAAGATTTCATGCTGAGTGCGGGGCTGGCCGATTCCAGCAAAGTCAAACTTACCCGCCCGAAGCAGCGCAGCAAGGGCACTGAAACAATCGAAACCCACAAGGTGCAAATCCTCGATCCTGCCACCGGGACAGGCACCTTCCTGTATAGCGTCATCGGGCAAATCTACCAGACCTTTGCGGGCAATAAAGGAATGTGGCCGAGCTATGTGCAGAAAAATCTGTTGCCGCGTGTGTATGGTTTCGAGTTGCTTATGGCACCTTATGCCGTGGCACACATGAAACTTGGTTTGCTGCTGCGTGAAACCGGCTACGATTTCAGCACCGACGAGCGCCTGCGTGTCTTCCTCACCAACACGCTGGAAGAAGCGCACGAAATGACAGGACTGCCGCTGTTCACCCAATGGCTGGCCGACGAAGCCACAAGTGCCAATCAGGTGAAGAAGGAAACGCCGGTGATGGTGGTACTTGGTAATCCACCATATTCGGGTTTGTCTGCCAATACCGGTGAGTGGATTGCCGGATTACTGCGTGGCATCGACAGCACAACCGGACAAAAAACCGGCAGTTATTTCGAGGTGAATGGTCAACCATTGAATGAACGCAAACACTGGCTGAATGACGACTACGTGAAGTTCATCCGCTTCGCGCAATGGCGCATCGAACAGACCGGCTACGGCGTGCTGGCATTCGTCACCAATCACGGCTATCTGGACAACCCCACCTTCCGGGGCATGCGCCAAAGTCTGATGCATTCATTCGATGACATCTACCTGCTTGATCTGCACGGGAACAGCAAGAAAAAGGAAAAAGCGCTGGATGGCGGCAAGGATGAAAACGTGTTCGACATTCAGCAGGGTGTCGCTATTGGCCTGTTCGTGAAGTGCGACAAGGCGCAGGACAAGCCCGCACAGGTTTACCACGCCGACCTCTATGGTACGCGCGAAAGCAAATACGCCGGGCTGGCAGAAAACGATGTGTCCACCACTCAATGGAAATCACTGCAACCACAAGAGCCGTTTTATCTGTTTGTGCCGCAAGACACTGCCTTGCTGCCGGAGTACGAACAGGGTTGGAAGATTACCGACATTATGCCAATCAACTCGACTGGCATTGTCACTGCACGCGACCATTTTGTGATTGATTTTGAGGATGCACCACTCAAAAGCCGCATCAAGGAGTTCATAGACCTATCTATTGATAACAATGAAATTCGCCAGAAGTATTTTAGCGGTAAAGGGGCATCAATATATGACGCAGGTGATACACGCGGTTGGAAGCTACCTAATGCACGTCGCAAGTTGGCCGAGGAAAATTGGAAGCTGTATTTACGCAAAGTGCTTTATCGACCGTTTGACATGCGCAGCATTCTTTATACACCGCTGATGGTTGACTGGCCGCGACCAGAAGTAATGCGGCATATTCTGGTGGGAGAAAATCTTGCTCTAAACGTTACACGCCTTACAAAAGACAAGTGGGATGTATCGGTTAGTAATTGCATCATAGGACATAAGGCTCTATCTGCTTATGACATTACATCTATGATTCCGCTCTATCTCTACCCATCTGCCAAAACTGACCTGTTTGACGATAGCACCCCCGGAAAACGCCGCGCCAATCTTGTGCCGGAGTTTATCGCGGATTTTTCCGCGCGGTTGCAACTGGATTTCGTGCCGGATGGATGCGGCGACCTGCGCAAGTCTTTCGGGCCGGAAGATGTGTTCCATTATGCCTATGCGGTGTTTCATTCGCCGACTTACCGCAGTCGCTATGCCGAGTTCCTGAAAATAGATTTTCCACGCCTGCCGTTGACGCGCGATGTGGCGCTGTTCCGCAATCTTTGCGCATCGGGCAAGGAACTGGTGGCGCTGCACTTGATGGAGCATCTTCCAAAACTGGAAACTCGCTACCCAGAGGCAGGGGATAACACGGTGGATGCTGTGCGCTATACCGAACCAACAAGCGGTGTGCGGGGGCGCGTGTGGATCAATCAGACGCAATACTTCGACAACGTGCCGCCGGAAGTGTGGGACTACCATATCGGCGGCTATCAGGTTTGCCAAAAGTGGCTGAAAGACCGCAAGGGGCGGCAGCTTTCCTATGACGATTTGACCCACTACCGGGGCATTGTCGCAGCACTGGCACGCACCATCGAGCTACAGGCCGCGATTGATGACGCGATAGGCGAGTGGCCGTTGCAGTAAGTAGGAAGAAAACCGATGAGGTGATTCAGGGTGATATTATTAGCCAAATATTTTTTGAAAGAGCAAAAATGAAAAATTGTAAGCAGATCGTGATCGGCATTCAGCCAGCTACCAAAATGTTTCGCCTGTCCTCTTTAGGTGGTCAGGTGATCGATGCGATTTTGGAAAAACGAGATTCATCAAAAATATTAGGGCCGGACTATTACAACAGCGTATCGTCAAGACTAAATGGGAGTGAGCTTGCATTGACGAGCGAGGATAAAGGAAACGTACTGCAATTACATCAGGACAATATAGTATTTAAAAAATCATTCTACAATTCGGAAAAACACTTTCATATCGAAAATGTACTCGAAGAATTTAGGGAAATCTGGAAAGTGATCAACAAAATCATTGTAATGAAAAATATCAGGCGAATTGGCATTGCAGGGGAGACTCGTTTCCCATCAACAAATCCGAGTTTAAATTTGCTTAAAAATGTAACAAAATTAACTACCCAAGACCATTGTGATCGATTCAATCTTCACTATGAAAGAATGAAATTGGCAAAAGATGGCGCTGTACCAGACCGAAAAAAGAGCGATTTCTTAAACGTAATAACTGATTTGTACGACTCAGTGCTTGATACAGAAAATCCAGCGGATGGTTGTATAAATATAAACGTCGATGTGCAAAGGTACTACGCGCCGCTGATAAGTGATGACGTAGCAGGTGAAGTGCTTAAGTTATACAACAATGAGTATATGAAGACCATGGGTGAAGCACAGCAGAATTTAGTAACGCTCGGATTACTACATGCGTAAAAGCCCAAAAAATATTGGCGGGCGCGAAAAGCAGAGTGCTGCGCAAACACTAGAAATCATCGCCGCAAGTTTGGAGTCGAGCCCAACGTCTGGTGGGTATATGGCAACATCACGCGGAAAAACGACGGATGACAGTTACATTACAAATGATAAGGAGAAAACAAATGCGCCGGCACTACCAAGAGAGTTACGCCAACAAAAACCCGATTGGACGAACATTTTAAGTTTAATTGGTGTAGTGATTGCCGTGTTGACCTCTATCGGAGGAATAATTTTCTGGTTTGCCAAATTGGATTCAAAGGTGGATACAACAGCATCAGACATGGCGGCCATAAAACCTAAAGTGGAACAGTTGGTTATCAATTCAGAAAAACAGGATGTAAGGTTAGGTAACTTAGAAAACCCCCCAGCCACACCCGAAAAGGCACACCTCCGGAAATAAAAGAATTCAATACACAATTAGGTGAATCGACAAATGAGGGCTATGTCACAGACTGGCAGGACCAGGCTGTGCAACAAGGTAGCAAGGTAATGGGGTCACGAGGTAATGGTAATGGGGTCAGGTCTTGCATTAACACATTTCATTTCAGTTCCTCCAGTTCATAATCGAAACAACCCACGCCGATTGCTCAGCGATGGTATTGATATTTGAAATATCCGGCGGATTCAAAACTTAATCCGAACCTCTTAATAATTACCCATTTGTTATTATTTGACATGACAATGCATTCGCATTACCATAAGCGCTCAATATTTCATTAGAGGAAACCCGCCATGGCTCACACACTCAAACTCGAATCCACATTGACCGACCGCTACCAGACCACGGTTCCAAACGCGGTGCGTCATGCACTCAAGCTGGGCAAACGCGACAAGATTAGCTACCTCATCCAGCCGGACGGCGGTGTGATGTTGGCGCGTGTATCCAGCGAGACCGTGGATGATCCTGTGCTGGGGAAATTCCTGAATTTCCTGGCTCACGACATGGCTACACATCCCGAACACTTGAAAAGTATTGATACCGGATTGCGCAAGCGCATCAAGTCTCTGGTAAAAAATGCCAAAGTTGACCTTGATGCGCCCTTGGCGGCTGAAGACGAATGAGTTTGCCATCGCCCACCTTGGTCATCAATGGCTGGACGATTTTCGCGCATCCACTTTTTCTCGATACCCTTGAAGACCTGACCGCCCAAGTAGCCGCATTGCAGCAAAAAGACCCAAACGGGTATATCAACAAGAACGCAACCAAACGCCTGGCCGCCATCAACAAACTGGCCTTTGAAGTCATCCCGCAGAACCCGGCACGACCGGAATATCGTCAGGGAGCAACGCTGGGAGATGATCGCAAACACTGGTTTCGTGCCAAATTTTTCCATCAATACCGATTGTTTTTCCGCTACCACCAGGAGAGCAAAATCATTGTTTACGCCTGGGTCAATGACGAAAACACCAAGCGCGCATACGGCAGCGCTACCGATGCCTACCAGGTTTTCCAGCGCACGCTGAAAAGCGGAAACCCACCAGATGATTGGCTGAATCTATTGGCCGAAGCGAAGCGTGCTGGTAAGAGGCTCAGTAAAAAGTAATGCGGAGCTGAGCTTTAATTCGAAAGGTGTATCTTATTGAGGATTACATATTTGAAGACAGAGTCTCCGCATCTCGTAGGTCGGGCTACGCCTGTCCTGAGCCTGTCGAAGCGGCCCGACGCGGCGGGCAAAGCCCGACGGTAAATCACTTAACAGTCATGAATTATGTAAAGCTTAATAATTGGTGTGTCCGTGAAACCCGGGTCAGCTCAACCCGGCCCCTTTCTTTGCTCGCTCAAGCATCGCAGTAAAATGCTGGATAAAATGCCAGATAAAATGCTAAAATAATTTATATAAATTCACATTATGAGTTTTACCTGATAAGCAAATGAGCTCAATTAGTAACAATGCCCCTTGCCCCTGTGGTAGCGGAAAAAAGTATAAGAAATGCTGCATGATCAATGCGGCAACCGTCAAGAATTCCGCTAAGCAATCGGTTAAAAAACATACCAGTAATTTCAACGCAACGAATGCAGCTCTCCCATCTGAAATATTGATGAAAGCTGTTGCCTTGCATCAGGCCGGCAATCTGGATGAGGCAGAACTGGCTTACAAAGCACTTTTAGCAAACAGACCAGACGATTGCGATGCATTACATTATCTTGGACTGATCTCATTTCAGAAGCATCGTTATTCGGATGCCATAAGCCTGATTGGAACAGCCATTAGAATTAACAGCAGGGTCCCCGCATTTCATTGCAATCTCGGAAACGCATATAGGGCGTTAGGGCAACTTGATTCCGCAATCGCTGCATTTCTTGAGGCAGTAAAGCTGGACCCTCAATTTCACATTGCGTATAGCAATTTGGGAAATGCGCTCAAAGATCAAGGCCGGTTGGACGAGGCGATCACCAGTTATCGCAATGCACTAGCGCTCAGGCCCGATTTTGCCGAGGCGCATAACAACCTGGGGGTTGCTCTGGGTGCACAAGGCAAGTTTGATGAAGCAGTGGAAAGCTTCCGCAGGGCAATATCGCTCAATCCGTATTATGCGAATGCTTACTGCAGCTTGGGGGGTGTGCTCAAAAACCTTGGCAAGTTTGACGAGGCACTCGACTACTTCCAGCAACATCTCAAGCTTGAGCCTGACAATGACGCTACCAAGCATATTATCGCGGCATTGAAGGGCAGCAACATGGAAACTGCACCTGCCGCGTACGTCGAGAAATTATTCGATGAATACGCCGACAGGTTTGATACGCATATACAGCAAGTCCTTAAATGTGATATCCCGAAAAAATTGGTGTCACTTATCATGCAGCACTCAACACCTCCTGTCGAGAAATGGGATGTCCTGGACCTGGGTTGCGGCACGGGGTTGATCGGTCCGGAAATTGCTTCTGTTGCCCGGCAATTGGTTGGGGTAGACCTTTCCGCCAAAATGCTGGAAAAAGCAAAATTACGAAACCTGTATCAACGACTCGAGCATTTGGATTTAATGACCATGATGCAGCGTGAAAATACTGCAAGCTACGATGTAATCATAGCTGCGGATGTATTCGTGTATATAGGAAAACTCGATGAAATCTTCTCCGAAGTAAAGAGGTTACTTCGCCCGGGCGGTATCTTTGAATTCTCTGTTGAAACTCCTGATCCATCATCTGATAAAGAAGGCACTCAACAAGAATATAAACTGCACAATACCGGGCGGTATATCCACTCTGTCGGCTATATAAAAAGACTTGCTGCCGACAACGGTTTCCTGATTCAGGAATCGGAGGAAACACCATTACGCATGGAACTCGGCAAGCCGGTAAATGGTCTCATCGCGCTATTGAAAAACTGAATGAACCACCCCGCGCCAAGAGCGCGGGGTATCAGAGAAGCTTGAGCGGGCGTAGCCCGGATGTAATGCAATGGAATCCGGGGGAACCCTTCGACAGGCTCAGGACAGGCTTCGGCCACGCCCTCCAAACCCCGGATTTCGCTGCGCTACATCCGGGCTACGTCACTACGTCACTTCCATTTTTTTGTTTTAGCCTGCGCTGTCCCCGCAGCAAGACTGCGGGGAATTACAAGTTTATACGAGGCGAGTCAGATTTACACGCAATTCAACATCCGGCGAGCCTGTCAGAATCTTTGCACCAAACATTTGGGGACGCCCATTACCCGGCCAGCGTCAAGCGAACAAGCAATCCCAACGGCAGCACAAGCTGCCGATTTCATTTCTTCAATTCGGTTGCAACATGACCGGAGGGTGATTTTCCCCTCGCGTGCTGATTCCAGTGCGGTGAATCCCTCCTTCAGTTCGTCAAATAAATCACGTTTCTTTTTGGCTCATGGACTTACTTTGACTGGCAAGCCAAGCTTGCCGATGCGATCGGCAAAGGCTTGCAGTTGTTCTGCGGACAAGGCGGACAGCCGCGGTGCCTCGGGTTGCAGCGAAGGTCGCGCCAAGGTGTAGAGCAGCACACCCTGCAGTTTGTGCCCATCGCGCAACAGTGCGGTAACGAATTCGAGGTAGTCATCTTCGTCCTGACGCGACGGGGGCTCGCCGTCCAGCGCGAACCAGCAGGTTTGCAGCCAGGTGGGACACAGTGAAATAGCGGCGATCAGGTTATCGCGCACTTTGTTCATGCTGGCCCTGGTATCGTTGACGAGCTGCATCCCCTTCTCGCTGGCACGATCCAGTTTAAACCAGACTTCACCATTGAGCTTCGCCAAGTCGCGCAGTCCTTGCCGAACTTCGCTGCGATACAACAGGCTGCCGTTGGTGATCAGCACGGTCTTTACCACTTCCGGCAAGGCGACCTCGCGGCGCACGCGGGCGATGATTTCGATGACTTGCGCGAACTCCGCGCTGCTGGTCGGTTCGCCATTGCCGGATAGCGCGATGTCGTTGATGCGCCGCGCACCTTCCGGCACGCGGGTTTGCATGAATTCGCCATGCAGCAACTCATCGAGGAAGACGCGCAGCTCATTTTCCAGAATGGCCAGGTCTATAGCCGGCGCAGTGCCGCGCGTGAGATCGGGAACCTGGCAGTAGATGCAGCGCCAGTTGCAGGCATTGTTGGGATTGAGGTTGATGCCCACCGAGACCCCGCCGGCGCGGCGCGACACTACCGGATAGACATAACGCAACGCCGCGCTGTCGCGGTCGTGGTTGGTGGTGCTGAGTTTTTTTCCAGTCAAAGTAAACCTAACGGCTCAAGATTTACCCAGCGGCAGATATTTCGCCGGATCCACCGGCTTGCCGAAACGACGCACTTCGAAATGCAATTTGACCTGGTCGGTATCGGTGTTGCCCATCGCGGCGATCTTTTGCCCGCGCGTGACGCTCTGCCCTTCCTTCACCAGAATCTTGTCGTTGTGCGCATAGGCGCTGAGATAAGTCTTGTTGTGCTTGATGATGATCAGCTTGCCATAACCGCGCAGACCGCTGCCGCTATACACCACCTTGCCGGGCGCACTGGCGAAGACCGGTTGGCCGAGCGTGCCGGCGATGTCGATACCCTTGCGATTGGCAGACTCGGAGAATTCGCCTATCAATTTACCCTGTGCAGGGATGCTCCATTCCAGCCCGGTTTCATCGGCCTCATCGGCGCCATCATCCGCTGCGGCTTCGGCCTTGGTATCGGGTTTGCTTTCTACGCTGGCAACCATGGCGGGACGGGACTTCTGCTCCTGAACCTTTTCGATCTGTGCCATTGCCGCTTCGCTGTAAGCGTACTTGACCACCTTGGGCTGTTCTTTCAGCAACGATTCGATCTGCTTGGCCTCGACCATGGCGGGAGAACTGGCGGAAGCCGATCTGCCCGGAAACAGGCGGATTTCCTGCCCTATCGAGATCAAGCTGGGATCCTGGATGCGATTCAATTCAGCCAGTTCGTGGTAATCAAAACCGTAATTGAAAGCGATGCTGTACAGCGTATCCCCCTTCTGCACGACATATACCTCGGGACGCCAATCTTTCTCGCGCGGGCCTTTTATAGCCATAGCGGCACTTTTCTTCTCGGCTTCGGCACGCTCAAAGACCGGTGCGCGCTGTCCTTTCGAAGCACAGCCCAGCAATAAGACTGTCATCAGCAACAATGTGAAAAATCGATGGGATTTCATGTTTTACCTATCAACAGCGGCACGAACTTCACTGCTTCCAGTTTGGTTTCGCGAAATCCGCGCGCATCGCGTTCGATCAAATACAGCCACTGCTCCTGCACTCCGACCGGCAGCACCATTCTACCACCGACCGCCAATTGCTCCCGCAACGCCACCGACAGTGCGGGCGCGGCGGCGGCCATGATGATGCCGTCAAACGGCCCGGCCTCCGGCAATCCGGCGCTGCCATCCGCATAGCGCACGCTGACGTTGCGTATCTTCAGGTCGCGCAACTGCTTTCTGGCGCGCTCGTACAGCGGCTGGATGCGCTCCACGGTATAGACCTCGCGTGCCACCTGCGCCAATACCGCAGCCTGATAGCCGCAGCCGGTGCCGATCTCCAGCACGCGATCCAGCGGCTTGTCGGGAGTATGGGCGGCACGCAGCACTTCGATCATGCGTGCCACAATGTAGGGTTGCGAAATGGTCTGGTTGAAGTTGATCGGCAGCGACACGTCGTCGTAAGCGCGGCTCGCCATCGCCTCATCGACGAACAGATGGCGCGGCACTTCGAACATCGCCGCCAGCACCGTTTCGTCCTTGATGCCCTGTTCGCGCAGCCGCTCGATCAGGCGCAAGCGGGTGCGCTGCGAAGTCATGCCGATGCCGCTGAGCCGCGTATTCATTGTCCCGTAGGGGCACGTGAAACACTTGTTCCGGCACCGGCACGGCGCGCCGTGCCCGTACCAAGCCAGCCACGCACCGCATCGAGTTGGCTGTACTGGGTGAGATCGATTTGCAAAGGGGTGATCGAGACGCGCTGCTGCGCCAGGGCATGAAAATCCGTGCCCTCTCCGGCGTCCTGCGCCTTGCCCGCCGCACCCACCCAGTACACCGTTTCTCCGTGCGGATTGCTGGCCTTCACCACCGGCTCGGCCTTGTGCCGCTTGCCGAGGCGCGTCACTTCCATGCCTTGCAATTCATCGTGGGGCACATCCGGCACATTCACGTTGAGCAGCCAGGGATGGCTGTGCGTCTGCCCGGCAAAGCGTTGCACCAACTCGGCGGCGATTTTGGCGGCTGTCTCGTAGTGGGCGAATTCCCTGCCCACCAGTGAAACCGCAATCGAGGGGATGCCGAGCAGAAAGCCTTCCGTCGCAGCCGCAACCGTGCCGGAATAAACGGTGTCATCGCCCATGTTGGCTCCGGCATTGATGCCCGACACCACCATGTCCGGCTGTTGATCGAACATGCCGGTGACGGCGAGATGCACGCAATCGGTGGGCGTGCCATCGACGTAGTAGAAACCATTGGCGGCACGGCGCGGCTTGAGCGGACGATCCAGCGTGAGCGAATTGCTTGCGCCGCTGCGGTCCCGTTCGGGAGCCACCACCACGACATCGGCGATCCTGGCCAGATGCTCGGCGAGACAGACCAAGCCGGGGGCAAAGTAACCATCGTCATTGCTGATCAGAATACGCATCGGAAAGAATTTAAGGAGTTAGATTATCGCTGCGATTGTGCCATAAGCGCAGCGTGTTTTGTGGCTGGCAAGCATGAACGTCGGCGGATACTTATTCCATTTCTATTTCAAAAAGGGGGAACCTTTTTGTGGGAGCGGCCTCATGGCCGCGATAAAGCCTGTCGCGGCCAGGAGGCCGCTCCCACGGGTGCCCGGCTAGAAGTTTTACAGACCAATACATCACTTTTGAATGAAAATTGGAATCAGTCCTCAAGCGATACGTTGCGTGTCTCCGGCAAAAAGATCAATCCGATGACAAAAGCCATCGTCAGCAAGCCGACCGGATACCACATGCCCGACAAGGCATTGCCCGCTTTCACGCTCAGCAGCGTGATCATGAACGGCGACAAGCCCCCTATCCACCCTGCACTGAGGTTATGCGGCAGCGCGACTGCCGTGTAGCGCGTGCGTGCAGGGAAAAGTTCGGCCAGCGTCGCGGTTTGCGGGCCGGTGATGAGTCCGACGGCGATCAGCAGGATGATCAACAGCAGAAATATCATTGCGCGGTCGGTCTGCAGCGGATCGGCATGCTCAGTCCAGCCCTCGGATTTCAACACTTGGGTAAGCTCTGCGGGTTGATAGCCGGCCACCTCGCGCTTACCGATACGCACCAGGGTGCTGCCGGCTGTCTGGGTATCATTGGGTTTCTGGGCCGGATATAGCGTGTATGACACGCCCAATTTGGCGAGCAATTCCTGGTTGCGCTCGCAATCGTTGCTGGTCCTGGTGAACGGGTCGTAGCCGCAGGACGCACCATGCAGTTCCACCGGAACCTCGCGGTTGAAGCGCTCCAGTGTGGGATTGCCGTAATGCATCAATCCCTTGAACACCGGGAAGATGGCCAGACAGCCGAGCAGCAAGCCAGCCAGCAACACCGGCCTGCGACCCACGCGGTCCGACAGCCAGCCGAAAAAAATGGTCAGCGGAAACAGCACCAGCGTACTCAGCATCACCAGCGTGCCGGCAAGCTGCGGGTCCAGCCTGACCACGCTCTTCAAATATACATTGACGTAGACCTGGGACGAAAAGAACAGCAACGATCCGCCCGCGGAAATGCAAAAGAACAATAACGCCATCCGGCCGCGGGTACGGGGATTGGCCAGGCATTCGCGCAGCGGCGCTTTCGACAAGGCATGTTTCTCGCGCAAATGGAGGAACACCGGCGACTCGTACATGTTCACGCGGCTCTTGATCGAGATCAGCAGCAATACGATGGAGAGCAGGAAAGGCACGCGCCATCCCCAGGCCTGGAAATCCTCGGCACTCAACAGCGATTGCAGCAATACCACCTGCAAGGTGGACACCAGGATACCCAGCGGCCCCATCAATTGCAGCACACTGGTATAGGCGCCGCGTTTATTGATGGGCGCATGTTCGGTCAGATACACCGCCGCGCCGCCGATCTCGCCGCCCACCGAGAATCCCTGTAACAGCCGCAACACCAGCAGCAGCGCGGGAGCCAGCATACCAACCTGGGCATATGTCGGCAGCAACCCGACGCAAAACGTCGAGACTCCCATCAGAGCTATCGTGGCGATGAAAACCGGCCGGCGTCCATACTTGTCGCCCAGCGATCCGAACAGTGCCGCGCCCAGCGGGCGCACCAGCATGCCGACTCCGAAGGTGGCAAGGCTCGCCAGCAAAGCCGCGACCGGATTTTCCTGGGGGAAGAACAGCGTGCTGAAATAAGTGGCTAGCGAAGCGAAGGTGAGGAAGTCATACCATTCCAGAAAAGTTCCGAAACAGGCTGCGATGGCTACTTTGCGATGGATGGTGGCTGAGTCTTGGGGTTGAATATGATCGTGCATTGGATTGGTAAGCAAGAAGTGAACAGCCAGTTAATTTTAATTATTGAGGATTACATATTTGAAGACAGAGTCTCCGCATCTCGTAGGTCGGGCTACGCCCGACGCGGCGGGCAAAGCCCGCCCTACGGTAAATCACTTAACAGTCATGAATTATGTAAAGCTCAATAAGAGAAATTATTATTCGCCGCGTCCGCTAAACGCCAGCATATCACCCAGATTATCGTCCTGCTTGAGTAAATCCCGCCGTAAGCGGCTGTGGTAGTGTTCAGCGCTAGCTTGCGCCATAGCTACGATTAGAATGCCTAGCCAGTTTGGCAAAGGTTTATTCCGATCGGAAAATAGCCGTACCAGACCCTTGCCGAAAGCATCATTAATAAAATCGTCCTCGAGGCAAACAATTGTCTGGTGGCTGCCGGGGTCTCCCTGCCTGCCTCCGCGGCCAAATAACTGCCGGTCGATACGCCGTGCTTCGTGTCGCTCCGTTGCCAGCACGTGCAAACCACCCAGCTCGGCGATACCCGGCGCCAGACGAATATCGGTACCGCGTCCCGCCATATTTGTGGCTACTGTAATACGCCCGGCATTGCCGGCCTGGGCAATAATCTGCGCCTCTTCCTGGTCCTGACGTGCATTAAGAACTTGGTGCTGCAGTCCTGCTTCAGTCAACAGCTTACTCAGATACTCCGATGTCGCCACCGATTTCGTTCCTATCAAAATCGGACGCTGTTGCAGGTGGAACTCACGTATGGACTGGATAATTTTTTCCCATTTCATCTCATCAGATACATAGACAAGATCACTTATGTGTTGTCGCTGCATGGGTCGATTAGTCGGTATGCGCACCACATTAAGACGATACACCGACCAGAGCTCCCGAGTGACCTCATGCGCGGTTCCGGTCATGCCGGCAAGCCGTAGATAACGACGGAAAAACTTCTGGTAACTGATACGTGCCAGAGTTTCCTGACGGCCACTGATAGCACAGTTCTCCTTGGTTTCAATCATCTGGTGTAACCCGCGTTCCCATGAACGATCCGCCATAACGCGTCCGGTGTATTCATCAATGATCTGGACTTTGCTGTCCTTTACCAGATAATGCTTGTCGACAAGGTAAAGATGTAATGCAGATAACGCTTGGCTGACCAGCTCATTTCGTCTTTTTGCACCACTCCAGACCCCGCCCATGCCCAGAGTAAAATGCCTTAACACGGCTTTGCCGAAATCTGTGAGTTCGATCCGTTTATCGCGAACGCTCAGGGTAAAATCCCTCGGATTGCGGAGCTTGCGCGCGATTCGAATGGCTTTCTTATAGGTCAACTCTTCCTGTTCCATCTTTCCTGAGTTAGAAATTATCAGCGGCGTGCGAGCCTCATCAATCAGTACGCTGTCGCATTCGTCAACAATCGCGAAACACAGCCCACGCATCAGCAAACGGCTGGTACGCGGGCGTGCCTTATACAGACCTTCGAGTTGCAAGTGCAGTCGGCGATTCTCCTGATCGAGTAACAGACGATCCTTGAGGTAGTCGAACACCAGCTGCTTGTTGGTGCAGTAGGTAATATCGCAAGCATAGGCTTCACGACGCTCTTCCATGTTCATGTTCTCGGTGATGGTACCCACCGTTAATCCAAACGCATGGTAAATCGGACTCATCCATTTTGCATCGCGAGCCACCAGAAAATCGTTCACGGTGACGATGTGCACTGGAATTCCTGCCAAAGCGGCAGTGCAGGCAGGCAAGGTCGCGGTGAGTGTCTTGCCCTCCCCAGTCTCCATTTCGGCAATCATCCCCTGCAACATCACCCAACCACCATAGAGCTGTACATCATGTTGACGCATACCCAGACGTCTTGAGGTCATCTCTCTAACCATGGCAAAAGATTCGGCCACCAGTTCATCCTTCAGGCCTTCGCTGTAAAGACGTTTGCGGAATGCCGCTATACGGATTTTGAGAGCATCGTCTCCAAGCGAGTCCAGCCCGACTGATTTATTATTTATCGCATCGACGAAACCCTGATAACGCAAACTTCGACCATGCACATATTGACGCACAAACCCTGTCGCGCTGTCCGCTACCCGGTCTAGCCAGCTATCGCGGATATCCTCACGTTGCGGGTAGGTGCCGATGGCACTACCGGGGCGCAACAACGCCGCGCTAGACACCGAAGCGCCTCAGGAACAACTGTCGCAGGGAGCGCCATGCCTGCATGCCCAACGGTTCGTAGCCATGATCGAAGCGAACATACATACGCGAACCAAGGTATTCAGTATGGGCTTCAGGCGGCAAGTTGACTTCTATTTCAAACACTCGCTCCAAAGTTGTGCGGCCATTTTTATCCGACGGGCTTATGGCAAAGATACCGCCCCCTGCAACACCCAGTGCTGCCGTTGGCAGCTGATGAGTACCTCCGTGAACTTCACGCAGCATTTGCGCGGGAAATGATTGAGCGTGCCAACCAGCAGACATCACATCCACCTTATGTACACCTTCCCTCACCAGGCCAATATCATCTTGCGAAACCGCAGCGCGCACCGTCATATGGTCAGCAGGATTAATAACAAAGGCAACCAACTGTCCCTGCCGAATAAAACGGTCGGGAAGATCCTGTGATTGCGGTGCGACAAATACGCCGCTCCTGGGACTGCGGATGACCAGAGAATTACGGCGTTCACGTGCCCTGTTAAGGTCCTCACTGACCACAGTCAATTCCTCGCCAATAATACCGGCCTCGACCCTATCCATTGTCCGCGCGGCCATCAACTGTATATTAAGCTGTTTTTCCCGTGCCTCCAGCGTCTTGACGCGTGCCTGAGCTAACGGGTCGCGGGTCAAAATAATATCCTGATCCTGGCTTACCAGGCTGCGATCAGGTACCAACAGTTCGGCGATAAAACCGTCAGCCGCGGCACGCACCTGGGATTTTTCCGATGGCCAGGTAACGCCTTCCACGCGCGTCCAAAGCGGCACGGGTATAACAAAGATCAGTGCAAAAATGCTTATGGCGGCCAAGGCCACGCCTCCTGTTGACCGATTCCGATTACGTCTAAGTTTTGGACTGTTGAATAAAAATGCCATAGTTTTACCTATTGGTAGAAATCCCTGTGTGATCAAGGCCCATATGGCTAGCGCAACACCGACCGCGAAAAATTTCCCGCCAATATAAAGAATAATCGCAAACATAATGAAGATGCGGTAGAAAAATGCCGCTATACCGTAAACTACAAACCATATCCGCTCCCCCGATGAGTCTGTTGAAGTTTCTGCATCTCGCACTCCTAGCAAGTAGCGTTGCAACAGAAAACCAAGGTATTTGTTGGCGCGCGTGCCAAGGTTAGGAATCTCGATTGCATCCGCCAGCACATAATAGCCATCGAAGCGCAGCAAAGGGTTGCCATTAAATAGCAAGGTGGATACCCCGCTGATCAGTATCACGTTATAGGCTATGGCATGCACCGCGCCTGATTCCACGCTCAACCAGGCAAATAGAGCCAGTGCTCCCAAAAACATCTCTACAGCGATGCCTGCTGCACCTACTGCCATGCGTTTGCGTTTATCACGCAAACCCCAGGCTGAAGACACATCAACGTAAGGCACCGGCATTAACACCAGGAACATAATGCCGATTTCGTGTACTTCACCACCGCACATTTTCGCCAGGTAGGCATGCCCGAGCTCATGCAGAGCCTTAACCACAGGGTATATAAACCAAATCAATAACAGGTTTTGCGGCGTCAGCGCCCGGTCGACGATGTCCTTACTCAGATCGTTCCAGTGCACTGCTGCCAACACCCCACCGATTATTATGGTAACTAGCCACAACAGCGCGGTATAACGGTTGATCAGCAAACGTGCAAACGGCAGCGTTCGCTCCAGAAACCGCTCAGGGTCGAGCAGCGGGATGCGTATTGCCATGGGCGACGACAGTCGTTGCTTCAACTTCATGCGCTCCTGGCGTTGATAGCGCCGAAATAGCTCTTGACTGTCAGGGGTCACATCGCATATCAGTGCATCTGCCGCATGTAACTGACCCAGAAGACGAATCACTTCATCCTGGGTCGGCGCCTTGTCGCCAGCCTGATCGGCAACCCCGTCCCAGAGTTGCTGAACGGTGCGTTTGCCATCCATCATGCCAATGAATCGATACGCAGCTGGAGAAAAGCGGTGCGAGCGTCCGGCCATGTGATCCTGCAGGATAAACCAGACTTTACCACGATAGTCATGACGATGAATCTGTGCATGGCTGCGTAATCTCGGCTTAAGCTCAGCAACGCGGTACCAGGACGGACTAAATAGTGTATCGGCCATAAATCACAACACTCAGGGCCACCAGGACCAGAAAAACATACGTAACCAGTGCGTGATTTTGTAAGTCCATATCCAGATCAGTTTACGCTGATCGATGTTAATCTTGCCTACGCCTTCCATGCCGGGTCTCAACATGGGCGCTATTTCGCCTTCCAGACGAGCTTCTACGCGGAAGAAATTGTGACCTTCTTCTGCCGTGGATAGTGGGGTGATTTTTTCGACTTTGATAAGCAGCAAGTCTTCTGGTGCACTGGTCAAGGCGAGCCGCCCGGTCTGGTCTACTTTAACATCGTCAATGTCACGCTCATCCACTTTCAGAATGACACGATACGAGTTTAGCGGCGCCACTTCAAACATAACATCCCCCCGTTCCACCGGCGCTCCAAGGGATTGACTGAGATCGCCCGATACGATGAAACTGTCAAACGGGGCTGTGACCCGAGTACGTTCCAACTGCTCATCCAGGAGCGCAATCTCTGCTTGAGCCTGTTCAATCTGTGCAGCTAACACGCTTGCCTTGGCACGGTTGTGCTGGGCGGTCGCCTCGTTGTATTCGCGGTTGCTTTTCAATCTCTGGCCTACCCACTTGAGCCGTTCGAGACGCAGGTCGCGATCATCGAGCGTAAACAGGACATCACCGGCCTTTACAATGTCGCCTGCCCGCGCTCCGGCATCGACAACATAACCTGCAACCGGCACCGCAATCGAACGTTGCACCGTCCCCTCCACACGAGCGTCCGCAGTCACCCGGTAATCGCCTTCGACAATTAAAAAGAACAACAGCAGAAACAGTGCAAGCGAGGCACCCAGTTTCAGACCCGCATGTCGAGGTCCAAACAGCTTTTCCATCTGCTGATGACCACTTTCGACGACTTTCATGCCAATCCAACGATCATCTTTACGTTTGACGTCCAGCAATGGGCCGAGCAACGACGCTATGTGTTCACAAAGTCGGATAGTCGGTTTATCGAATGGCTGATCGGCGGGACGTTCGAGTACCATCGCGCCGAGCAGTCGCTCGCCTTCCGCGAGAGGGATTGTGCAAACTGCACCGTCATCCTGTTCTTTTGCCAGTGCCTCGTGGGCTCTGGTGACTTGCAAGGCGCCGCCCTCAGGAGGGGGAAATACCACCGTGGCATGTTGATCTATCGCCTCGTCCATGGCGGCTTCGATGGTACGAATAAGGTTTGCTTTTTTTCCGAACGAAGCACTGTGAGATAAGGCGCGAACTTGAGAATGTTTGTCGTGCAAAAAACCGATTGTGATACGCTCACACCCCAGCATGCCTGCGAGTTCTGTCGCCACAGCTGTTGCAGAAGCCTGGAAGCGGTCGTGGTGCAGACTGGTTGCGACAAGCTGCAAAACCGTGACAAGGCGATCTGATGAAGTGTATTTGTTGCGATGTACATTGACTTCCAGCCAACCCGTCCCCCACTCCAATTGCTCCATAATTTGTTGCAATCTGAACTCGGTCACATGATCCACTTCGAAGGCGACAGCACCACAAATCTGTGTATCAACCAGTAGCGGACAAGCGACTACGTGACTGTTTGGCGATCGTTCCGATGAAATACGCTTGCTGTTTTTTACCACCGACAGGCGTTTATTGATAGCGCTCTCAATTGCCTCTACCAGCACTGGGCTGCCGGGTGATCCAACCGGCCATACTGCCGTCGGCTCAAACGGCCCCAGATCGGGTATGCCAAATACCACCACACCACAACGCGCCTCGACCCCTATCAGTCGCGACTGGATTTCCAGCCAGGCCGCTGAAAATGCTTTTGGGTCATAAGAATCCTTTAAATGTGACCACGACTCCGCATCTGATTCATTGCTGGAAACAACCGTATTATCATTGTCGGCTCTGGTTTCATGTTCGTCAGTCATTCGCTTCCCCCTGTAGACCCCGACGTCCTTCGTCATCCACCTTATTGCAGCATCGGCTGGACAATGATCAAAAGTAACCCTGCTGCTCCAGCCCTGAAACTGGAGGTTAGCGGCTACCCTGCTTAGAATATTATAATATCGAAAATGCTTCTTTGCGTGTTCAACTTGCCGCAACTATATTATTCATTGTTTTACACAATGTAAAATGTGCTTATAGTCACATTTGATAATTAAAGTTACTCGACAAGCTTACACTAAAATGAGGTGGGAATAGAAGGGATCCAACTCTGTATTGCGGTTATCAGAACACTTCATGAAACAGTGACTCAGGCCCCTTTCATCGATAAAAGGTGCGCACCCTTAAGCAAATAATATGCATACAGCGAAAACCGATACATCGGTGCTGCAACCACTAGGTCATCGCCCTGACTTACAACGCTATTGCTCAACCGAGTTCCGGCATCCAGGGTTTCGCTCATCACACTGGTTTCAGCAGCATCACTGTATCCCATGCCTGGCACATGGCCGAACTCGTACATCACGACGGTAATCAAGTCCATCCTTCCGACCGCCTCCCTGCCTGCGGTCGCGACCAGCAAGTCCAGCGTGAACTTCTGGTCGTCGGAAACCGATGCGTCGACGAACCAGTCGAAACCCGCTGCGTCGCGGCCGATGTTGATCGTGTCGCCCTCGGCATCCGTGTCATTGGCCAGCAATCGGGCGGCCTTGATGGCCAGCGGGACGTCCATCGTGGTGCCGACTGCGTTGTCGGTGGCTGGTGGCACGTTGTTGGAAGCGCCGAGATAGAGCTGATCGTCGGCGACGACCGTAATGTCATCAAGAGATCCCATGCCGTTCTGGACGCGGAAACCGTATTCGCCGTCGACCACCAGCCCGTTGAACACGTAACCGAGCGCCACCAGCCCGCCGGCGACGCTCACGGTGTCTGCCGAGGTCACGGGGTCGGCCGCAGGTAGCTTCCGCACGCCTTCCTTGAGCGTATCTTCCATCAGCGTTCCAGCAGAAGAATCGTCGTGCTCGAACCCGAGCACATGGCCGATTTCGTGCATGGCAACGGTAAGCAAGTCCATTCGACCAAAGGAATCATCCGTGTCAGCCAGCAGCAGACCGTTCGTGGCGTCAATACCGAACTCGGTATTATCGGCAGGCGTCGAATCAACGAACCAGCCATAGCCCGAAGCGTCCACGTCGAGGTAGATGACCGAATCGACAGTGAGGGCGAGCAACTCACCCGGTAGATCGACGACCTTGAACTCGACCTGTCCAAGAACAGCCGGGTCGGCTCCTGCCTGCTCCCATAGCCGGATGGCGGATGCAAGAAGCGGTGCTGCTGTAGAGATGGTCAGCGGAGCCTCGGCGACAGGGACAGATGGTGTTCCGGAAGATGTCAACGCCAGCTCGTCGTCAATGATTGTGACGGTTCCCGCAGCCTTGGTGATGGTCACCGTGGCTCCTGAGAGGACGACCTGGAATGTTTCGTTGGGCTCCTTCACGACGTCGCCGATTATCGTCACGTAGACCGTCTGTGTTGTCACGCCCGGGGAGAACGTCAGCGTCCCGGAAGCGCTCTGGTAGTCGGTGCCGGCGGTCGCGGTAACTGCGACCGTGGCGAACGACACCGTCACGGCCGTTGAAGACGGCGTCGACAGCGTCACCGTGACAGCGACCGTCTTCGTGCCCGTATTGCCCTCGACTATCGATGCGTCGGCCACGGACAGCGTCGCCACATCATTATCGGTGATTGTGCCGGCCGCCGATGCCGGTGTGCCGGCCGTGTAGCCAGTCCCCGCCGTCACAGTCAGTATCACACTCTCGGAGCCCTCGGCGATTATGTCGTTTACTGGGGTCACCGTGAGTGTCGCGCTCGCCACACCCGCGGCCAGTGTCAATGTCAGCCCGTTTGCCGCCAACGTCCCACCAGACACTGCAACGGTGTAGTCAGTCGTGAAGGTAGCGCTTCCACTCCACGCCAGGTTCACGGTATTGCTCGTGGACAAATCCACAGAGCGAGTGACAGTAAATACGATCGGATCACTACCCTGCTCTGCGCCGGATGTGTCGGTCGCCGAGACCGTGAACGTCGGGGGTAAGTCGTCATTCATGATCGTCACGATGGCAGCATTGTCGCCGAATGTAATGCCAACCGGGTTGGATAACAGCAGCTTGAAGGTCTCGTTAGGCTCGAACGTAGTGTCACCCTTGATGGAGACAACAATATCCGCTGTGGTACTTCCTGCCAGGAAGTTAACAGTTCCAGATGCTGCGGTGTAGTCAGCACCGGCAATCGCGGTGCCGTCAGCCGTCGACCAGTTCACGCTCGTTGTGACAGCCGCCGCCCGAGACAACGTGAGCCTCAGGGTTGCAGATGTGTAGCCCGTGTTGCCCTCGTTCACGAACACATCACTTATAGATATAATCGGCGGTGCCAGAGCAAACGCACGGTCGTTGGTGCGCGCACGGAAGACGTCGAAAGCGCTCGTACCGCCATTTGTGATTACGCCGAAAGCACCATCGACAACCGCCGCGTTGAAGCTCGTGCTCGTGACAAGCGCGCCATTCACCGAGATGCTGACCGTGGAACCGCGCAGGATCACCGAGAGCGCATAATCCACATTAGGAACCAGCACCGCGCTTGCCGATGCGTCCGTGACCCAACCGCCATGAGGACTGACGTGACCGATCAATACTTTCTGGTTCGGAACGTCGATGGCCGCGAACTTCAAATCGTTAACCGCATATCCATCGAAGACAATTCCCGCAACACCCGCCGTTTTCACCGTCAAGGCAAGATCAAGGTAAGCTCCCGTTTCAAGACCACGGCCAAGGCCAAGGTTGATCGTTTTCACGGCGGTTCCACCAGCAATCGACGGCACACCATCGTAACGGTCACCCGTTATTGTGAAGGCCCCGCTCTGGATTACTCCCGTGAAGTCGTTGGCAACGCCATCGTCAAAGTCTTCCGTCCGGTCGTAAGTAAGATTGGGGGGCAGCACGTTGACGGTAATGTTGTCGAAGCTCCCGCGGGAATTATCGGAGCCGAAGCCGACGAAGCCGTAGTTGAGTCCGTATGTGTAGCCGTCCACGATCCTGGCCGCATAGGTATTCGCGAACACAGCCTGATTATTGACCACGAGCATCGCGGTCAGGCCGTTCACGACAAGCAGCAGGTTGTAGTATGTACCCGGCTTGGCCTGGAACGGTGTCTGCTGGTCAATGATCCAACCGGTCGCATCGCGGTGCCCCATCACGAGTTTGTTGATGGAGACGTCAATACCGGTAAACTTGAACGCCGTCGGGCTTTCGTAATCAAAAATAATATAAGCGTTCGCTTTCCATCCTGCTAGCGGCTTGATCACACTGATTGACGCCTGCACTTCGTAGTAAGAAGGCAGATAGTCCGGGATACTGAAGACCGCTGCCGCATCGGCGCCGAGAGATGCCGCTGCAACCTGCAGGGCACCACCATTCACGTTCCACGTACCGGAGTCCACGGCAAAACCCTGGAGAGTGCCGTTATTGAAATCTGCTCCGCGCAAGACATCGCGCGGGCCACCGGGAATATTGCCGGCCTGCGGGTCGATCGGGCCGCCAGTCTGATCTTGCCACGCGAAATCCTGCTGCCGAACGACGCCCAGCTCGCCGAAAGGCTCGCCATTACGCGCCGGGTCGCCGCCTGCATCCAGCACGCGGGTCGGGTCAGCACCGTCGCTCTTCGACAGCGCGTACAGGAACTCGGCTAACTGCGGCTGCAGAGTCCGGCTGACGGTGGCCGCACCAAATGGCGCGAACGGCACAAGATAGGTGTTGAACTCACCGACCCAGTCGATCAGGCGATCGCCGCCGGTATTCGCAATCAGAATGTCGCGCCCGGCGCCGCCGTATGCACGATCTTCATAACTCGGATGGGTTTCCGGCGCCGTGTTGGCTCCGCCCAAAGTGGTTTGATCGTCATCGGCATTCAACAGGTCGTTGCCCCAGCCGCCGTAGATGTCATCGCGCCCGGTACCGCCCACCATCCAGTCGTTGCCCAGGTCGCCGAAGATGACATCCGCGCCGTCGCTGTAAACCGTGCCGTAGGTGACATCCGGCATCGCTACGCCTTCGCCCTGGGCAAAGTTCAGGAACCATGCCCTACCGGTCAGCACACCACCGGCAAATATATCGGACGCCGTTCCGTCGTTATTGAGCAGGATCTGCCGCAGCGGGTTGTATTCATCGTAGAGCGCAAACTCGTCCGCGCGTCGAGCCGGATCGAAATGCGGCGGCGTTGCTGTCGTGTTGTAGCGTAGAACATCACCCGGGTTGTACGGATGGAAGTAGTCGCTTCGAACCGTACCCGTCAAGACAATGCCACTGTATGTCTGGATGTAAGACTCTCCGAGCGCCTCCGCTCCGGAAATCGCGTCATCGCCGGCGCCACCGTGGAGCGCGTCATTACCCAGACCGCCGTAAATGATGTCGTCGGCGTAGACCGGCCTGAACAAAGGGTTCTGGCTCGCCGTATTCGCATCCACGTTGAACGGCGTCAGGTTGACGGTCTTCTTGAGCGCGCCCGTAACGTTGATCGTCGCTTGCTGCATCTTGCCCGGCGTGCTGATGTCTTGCTGAACGGTTGGTGTAAGCAATCCGTACAGCGGCTCGGTCAGACTATTGCGAGTCGTGTAAATGCGGCCATCGTCGCCCAAAATGGCGTCGTCGCCCGTGCCGCCTGAGATCCAGTCGTTGCCATAGCCGCCGATAAGGTCGTCATCCTGGCCCTCGCCATAGATGATGTCGTTGCCGACCATGCCATAGACAAAGTCGTCGCCAGATTCCCCGTGAATTTCATCCGCTGCGCCATTGTCTAGAAGGCCCGTAATTGGATTGATGGCGACGTCAGGAGGACCTGATTCTGGCGGAGTCGTGTAATCCGGTCCGCCGGGTGTGTAATCCAGCAGCGCGGCCGCTCTCGGGATAATTCTCAGTGTTCCGCGAGCCTCATACGTCGAGTTCTGGTCGTAGTTGAACTGCAGGAAACCATAGACCGGGTTGTTAATACCGTCACTGGTGTGGTCTTTTGTCCCCGCCAGCCGATAGATGCTCACGTTATCACCCGCGATCGAGTCAGAGTCACGCGAGTGGCTCGTGTCGCCCTCGTCTATGACGTTGCCTAGCTCGTCCCGCAACAGCTCCGTTCCCGCGCCGCCAAAAATAATGTCTGATCCATCCGGCCGCCGATCGCTGGTGTTGAGGCCAAAGAGATCAGAACTACCGCCGATAATGTCGTCTTGACCCAGGTTGCCGAAGATGACGTCGTTTCCGCCATTGCCTTCGATGTAGTCGTCGCCGTCTGTCGCCGCTTCAACCGACGGAACCACCGTTAACGCCAGTAACCCGCCATTTACAGTGTCAATTCCACGTGATGTGCCGACATCGGCAGGAGATGCATTCAACGCCACGGAACCATCTCCCTGAATCACATCATTACCCAGCCCGCCAAAGATCACGTCGTGTTGCGCACCGCCGGCAATGTAGTCGTTGCCCGACGTACCCGCCAACGGCGTGAAGGAGTGATCGAAGAGAACGACGTCTCGCTCCGCAACACCCAGCGGATTGACTTGCGGAGCGCCGGTAATTTGCGCGATGTCGTTCGTGTCATAAATCACTTCGGTGCCGCCGAGCACGCGGATCCGCGGGCTCAGAGAATCTCCGCGTTGCAGAATTCGAGCGTTGTCGCCTGCAATGACATCATTCTCGGAACCGCCGTCAATCCTGTCATTTCCGTCTTGGCCACCCGGCACATTATGGCCGCCGATGATGTCGTCATCGCCGTTGCCGCCATAGATTCGATCGTCGCCCTGCTGACCCAGGATGATGTCGTTGCCGTCTTCACCATAGATCAGATCATTTCCGCCGTCATGCGAGTTCTGAGTATCAATAGCAGTGAAGATGAATGGATCCGCGAGCAACGCAGCCGACAAAGGCAGCGCCTGTGCATTGACGCCGCGGCCTGCTACCAGAGCACTCGCAATCACCGAACCTGTTCCGGAGACCAGCGTCGTAACGAATGTCTTGCCGGACAGATGTGCGATAACCAACTCGTTACCATTCGTGTTGGCCATAAACTGGAAGGCCGGATCCAGGTTGATGGCGTCAGCCAGCGCTCTAGCCACGTCACCCAGTGTCTTGGCTGGATTCGCCTGAGCCGGAACGGTGTAGCTGTAGTTGCTTTGTACGGTTCCGACAGTCAACCGAACCGTCCACACGTTTCCGGCAGCCACGGCGCCGCTCAGCTGCAGGCGTGTGGTATAGGTTGCGGCCTCAGCCTTGCCGTGATCGCCGAATACGAGATCATTGCCGGCGCCGGCATGGATCGTATCGCCGGCCGTGCCGCCGAAAATCACGTCGAATCCCGTGCCCGTGGTGATCTGGTCGGCGCCGCCCTGATTGGGATCGGTCGTCGAGATCCGGTCGATCGTCGCAGGGTCGGCATTCACGGCACCAATTGGATCCAGCGGATCGCGTTCGAGGAGCACGTAATCGATCAAACCATTGTCGCCAAGGATAATGTTGTTACCATCGCCAGCGTTAATAACGTCCGCCAGCGTGCCGCCGAAGATGAGGTCATTGCCGAGGCCGGTCGTGATCGAGTCGTTGCCGCCTATGCCCGGCGCAGTCGTCATCAGCAATCCAAACGTGATCGGCTGGCTGCCAAACTGTCGCGCAATCGCCGCAGCAGCACTGATCTGGCCGTTGTCGCCGAAGACGATGTTGAAGCCGTTGCCCGCGACAATCGTGTCGCCATCGGTTGCCGTGGCATCCACCCTTCGTACCGTCGTCGTCAGACCCGTGATTGCCACGTCAACCACGATTTCACCATCCTCGCCGCCGATGATGATGTCGTCGCTCCAGCCGGTCGTAATCGTGTCATTGCCGCCATTGTCCGGATCCAGACCCCAGATTTTGTCGATATCGGAGGGATCCCTGTCATCGCCGGCCAGCGTGCCGCCATGTTCGGCGGCAGTCCAGTCGATGAGTCCGCTGTCTCCAATGACGATATTGTTTGCGTCGCGTAGGCTTGAGTTGCTGACGTCCTCACCGGCGTTGGCCGTAATGACGTCCGCATCGATACCGCCGATGATGATGTCGCGGCCCACACCCGTGGTGATCTTGTCCGAACCACCGATCAAGGATTCGATGCTCTCGACCAGACCCAGCGTGATCGGCAGGCCGATGAAGTTCTCGACATTGCCGGTCGCCGCGGTGATCCGGCCGTTGTCGCCGAATACGATGTTGTTGCCCTGGCCGGCGTCGATGATGTCGCCTTCCGTGCTGCGGATGACAACGCCATAATTGTCCAGGGTATCGGCGGCGGCCTCTACCGTGCGCGTAATCTGGGTCGGGCTGGTCCACACATCGTTAAGAACGTTCTCGCCGTCTTCGCCGCCGATGATGATGTCGTTGCCGCTGCCGGTGGTGATGATGTCATTGCCACCGTGATCCGGGTCGATGGAGACGATCAGGTCGATGTCGCTACGGTCGCTGTCGTCAATGACGTAATCGATCAGGCCACTGTCGCCGAACACGATGTTGTGGTCTTCACCGGCATCGATGATGTCGCGGTTGATACCACCAAACACAATGTCGTCGCCGTCAAGAGTGGTGATCTTATCATCGTCGCCAATCAGCGAATCCACGCTGAAGATGCGCACAGGCTCGCGCGCCACGCCGTCGGCGAAGTCGCCTAGGCCGCCGTTGCCGAGCAGCGTGACCAGATTGCCGGCCTCGTCGTAGTAGTGCACGCGGCCGCGGTCGCCGAACACGATGTCATCGCCGGCACCGCTTTCGATATCGTCGTTGCCCTGGCCGCCGAAGATGATCAGCGGCAGGGTCGAGGTTGCGCCGCGCACGGTGTCGTTATCGGTGATAGCGAGATAGTCGTTGTATGGCCCCTGGGTGTTGAGAACGAAGAAGCCGTCCTCGCCGGTATCCAGGTCCACCGTCACGTGGTCATTGCCTAGCCCGGTGCTCAAGAGCGTCGTGGTCCTGAGGCCGCCGCGCACGTGAGTGCCGTCGATGTAGATAGTGTCGGCGCCGAAACCGGTCCAGATTTCGATCTCCTCGCCGAAGCTGCCGGCAGCATCGGCGCGGTAGGTGATAGTGCCGCTCGGCAGGTCAAACCAGCCGAAGGCGTCGACCCCGCCGGCCAGGCCGCGGATGGCGATCTCTGCCCCGGCCGGTTCCTGAACCGTCATGACATCGCTGATTACTATGCCGGCGTTATCTAGCGTGCTGGACTCGCCGCTGATCTTCAGCAGGTTGCGGCCGTTACCGGCATCGATATTGAGCATGCCGTTGATATTGTGCAGGTGGCCGAGCAGGAAGTCGGTCGAGGTATCGAGGCCGAAGTCCGCGGTCGAGGACACGTAGATGCGCTCGTCGCCGTCGTGCAGATTCAGGTTGGTGCGCGCCGTGGTGCCCTGCACATTGAAGACGTCATCGCCGCTGCCCAGGTCGATGTTCAGCACATCGACGTTGTAGTAGTTGATGCCTTCGATTCGAGTCGCAATTACGGCAGTGGCAGCCTCGATAGCTTTCGGACGATTTTCCACAACACTGGAAATATCAGTGACAGAGAAGGTCGTCGTGAACACATTGCCGGCGATGTTCTCGATGCGCAGTACGCCGCCGTCAGTGGTGGCACGGAATTCCGGCAGACCCCACACATTGATCAGTGCGGCCAGTTCGCGCGCCACGCTGGCATGCGTCTCGTTGCTACCCACGGTGTAGCTGAACACCAGCGGTCCGCTGACACCCGGCGCATTGGACAGCACGCTGCTGGTGGCGCTCAACAGTGTCACCGTCCACACCTCGCCCGCCACCGGCTGGCCGGCTGCGACGATGCCGAAGCCAGCCGAAAACTCATCGCCGTCCCGGTTGACGATCAGCAGGCGGTCATCCTCGGCCATCGCGGTAAAGGCAGTGTCGGCGGTGGCGTTGATATCGGCGGCAAGCATCACCGCGATTTCGGCCAGCGTGTCACCAGCTCCGACCGTGTATTCATGCGGGCCAGTGCCGTCGTTGAGGGTGACGCTCCAAATCTCGGTCGCCACTGGCGTGCCGTTAAGATCGATCATCGCTTCGGTCGGCATGGTGCGGTCAATGAGGCCCGCATTGCCGCCCTCCACCGTCAGCCGGGTGACAAAGATGTCGCCGTCGCGGTTGGCGATCACCAGCACGTCGTCGGCCACCGCCGTGAAAGCATCGGCCGCGTTGGCATTGATGTCGGCCGCGAGCACACGGGCGATGTTCGCGGCCGAGTCGGCGGTGATGCTCGTCCTGTCAATCGTGTAAACAGCGCCGGCCGTGACTTCATGAGTGCTGGAAACGCCGTGTAACGAGAGCCGCAGCTTCCAGACTTCGCCGCTCGTCACCGTGATGCTGCTCAGGTCCACCGTGGTCGCGCGCAGCGTGGTGGTGTCCACGATCGCGGAGCCTTGGGTCCCGCCCAGTGTGACCGTGGCGGTCAGTGCCTGGTGTTGGTCCGTACCCGACGCCACCTCCTCGGTGGTGAGCCCCGACGTGTCGATGTCGTGGATCGACAGGAACTTGTGCTCGCCCTGGAAGGTAATGAGGAACACGTTGCCGATCTTGCGTACCGCAACGTTGTCCGTATACGGTCTGGAGGGCGTCCGGGTCACGCGATCGAACTCGGGATCGATGTCGATCGTCGAGCCGTTCGGGTTCAGGATTGGGCTGATCGCCTTGTACACGTCGAGCGCCGAGGCGTTGTAGTCGATCGGCTTGCTGGTGTAGGTGATGAATTCGCCACGCTCGTTCTCGATCACGAACGACAGGGTGAACGTCCCGCCGGTCACGTTCGGATTGATGGTGATGGTCTGGATGGTGTTGATGCCCACGTTGACGAACGCGCCATCGCGGACGGTGCCGGTGCGCACCTCCACCGATGCGTTCGGGCTCGGCACCAGTCCGGTGGTGGCCGCGGTCTCGGCCCAGTCGATCTGCGCGAAGTCGATGCCGGCCTGTTCCCTGACAAAGCTGATAGTGTAGGTCACGTCACCGGCGTTGCGCGATTCGGTGACCTGGACGTTCTCGAAGCCATAGAGTGCCTTGAGTCGGGTCGTGACATCGTCGATTCCGCCACTCACATCCACAGCAGGCAGGGAGTAGTCGAGTTCGACTTCCGCATAGCCTTCGCCGCGCGTCACATGCTGGGCATTAAAGCGGGTAGTGAACGCGTCGCCCGCGCGGTTGACGATGATCAGCATACTGCCGTTCGTCAGCGCCGTGTAATCTGTGCCCGCGCTGTTGATCAGGTAGGCCAGTGCCGTCGACATTTCCTCCAGCGTGCTGGCGATGACACCGTTCACATCACTGCCCACGGTCACGCCATAGGTCAGATCACCGAGGCGGATCTTCCATATCTCACCGGTATTTGGTGAACCACTCAACAGCACCGTGGTGGTCGTGGCCGTGTTCGCATCGATCTCCGCCATGGCGGCCGGGGCCAGGCCAAGCTTGGCGGTGAAGCTGCGACCGGCGCGATCGACAATGACCAGCGTGCCATTCTCTGCGATCGCGATGACACCGTTCAGTAGCGCCCCATCGACTTGCGCGGCGTTGTTGATCAGCAGCGCGAGACCGTCGGCGATGCTCGACAAGGTGTCGCTGTCGGTAACGATGTGGGTGAACACGAAGATGTTGCCGTCGAAGCTCAGCGTCAACTGCCAGCCGGCGCCTTCCACCAGCGTGTTACCCGCATTCAACTCGACCTTGACTGTCGGCGCGGCACCGGTCACCCAGGCACCGGCCGCGCGCAGCGCCGGTGTCACCGTACCTGTCGCCGAGAAGTTTCCGCTACTGTGGTTGACCAGAATCAGCGTTGTGCCATTGGCCATCGCGGTGTAGCCGGCACCGGTATCGGCATTGATGGCATCGCTCAGCGCCGCGACAGTCTCGGAAACGGTCTGCACGCGCAACGCCGGTGTCAGCAGATTACCATCGGCATCCACCATCTGCACCAGATGGGCCAGCGTCGTGGTGACACCACCAACAGTGATCATCAGCTGCCAGGTCTCACCCGCTGCCGGCGTGCCGCCGAAGCTCAGCGAGCGTTTAGCAGCGGCGGCGTTGGTGGCGATGCCGCCACCGATGCTGCCATCCTTCAACATCACCTCGAAGCCAACGGTCAAACCGCGGCCAGCCGGATCGACGATGCGCAGCAGGTCGCCGTCGACGATGGCGACAAAGCCCGCCGCAGTGTCGGCATTAATCAGAGTGGCGAGTCCGGCGGCAATTCCGGCGAGCGGCTGATCGACGCTCACCTGGTAACCGTATGAGAAGGCGTCATCACCGGCCGCCAACAACACGAACCATGTCTCGTCTGCGACGCGCTTGCCGCTGAAGGTCACGGTGGCCGTCTCCGGTGCGACGGAGTTGAAGGCGATGGCGCCGGTCGGCACGACGGTGAAGCTTGTGGTGAATGCCGTGTTGGCGCGGTTGACAATGACCAGCATATCGCCGTCGGCCATGGCAGTGAAGTCATTGAGCACGCCGTTGTTGATCTGTGCGGCCAGTGCGGCAACAACAGCCCCGACGCTCTCCAGCACACTCTCTACAGTGGCGAAGGTATGGCTATACGATTCTGTATTAATGGTGACCCGCCATGTTTCGCCTACGACCGGTGTCGTGGTCGGCGTGACGGTCTGCGCGACGGCAGTAGCATTGTTGATGGCATTACGCGGCGCAACATCCGTGGCCGGTGTGGCCAACGTGCCCGCAAGTTGGATGATCAGTACTTGCGCGCCATTCGCAATCGCGACGAATTGGGTGTCGGTGGCGACTGTCGTCGGAACAATCACTGCGGTGGAACCTGAAGGTTGCCGTGTGACGCCGACTGTGGGCAACACGGCACTGCCGGTGACGAGCATCAGATCCTCGCCATCGGCGAAGGCGGCAAGATTCGACAGCGCCGCCGAATTGATCAAGCCGGCCAGTTTGCCGATCACATCCGTCAGGTCATCGCCGCTGACGGCTGCGTAGCTAAACACCTGTGGCGCGCTATTCAGTGTGATGCTGACTTTCCAGATGTCTCCCGCGACCGGTGCCGTTGCCGTCAGCACGACGCGCACGATATGCGACGTGGCATTGATCTGTGCGGCCAGCTTGGCGGCGATGACTTCGACGCTCTCCACCGCGTAGGTGTAATCGCTGCCGTTCAGCGTGACAACCCAACCCTCGCCGATGGCGGAGGTACCGCCGAGTGTGATGCGTGTGGTGGTCGGCGAGACCACTGTGATGCTGTAGCTGCCGGCCGTCGACGCATCCGTGATGCCGAAGCTGGTCGTATAGCTCGGTGTGTCGGTGTTCACGATCACCAGCGTGTTGCCGTCGACTGTCGCGCTGAAATCACCGCCGGAGGCATTGATAATTTCTGCCAGACCTGCCGCGATCTCGGCAGCCGGCACGGTGCTGCGGACCGTGTAGTCGTGCTGGCTGGTGCCGAGATCGATGCTCCACACTTCATCCGCTGTCGGCATCAGATTGGGCAGCGTCAATGTCAACGTAACTGCACTGGTGGCGACCGGCGTGCTCACGCTCGCGCCGTTGATCCTGGTCGGGATATTGTATGCCACGGTGAAGGCGGTATTGCCAAGGATAACCAGTGTGTCACCGCGCGCTACAGCAGTGAAGCCCGACAAACCGCCGTGAGCGTTGATCGCATCACGCAGCGCCGCGGCAACCTCGGCCAGGGTCTCGGCGCGCAATCCCGGTGTTGCCAGGTCACCGTCGGCATCCACCCACTGCACTGTATGAGACAGCGAGGTGGTGGCGCCCGCAGTGATCTCTACACGCCAGACCTCACCGGCCACCGGCACGCCACTGAACACGGCGATCGAGTCATCGGTCGCTGCGGCGGAGACGATGCCCATGAAGACGCGCGACAGCGTGGCAAAGCCGGTGAAGCTGTCGCCACCGGTATTGTCGATGGTAATGACCGAGCCTACCGCGCTGGCGGCAAAACCGCTGATGAGACTGATTTGTGCCGCAAGATCAGTGGCCAGTTGATTGAGACCGCTGGTCACGGACGCACTGGCCGTGGCACTCACACCGCCCGCCGTCAGCGTGATCTTCCAAATATCATCCGCCACCGCGGGACCTTGCAAGGTCGCTGTTTGGGTATCGGCATCGACAGCAACGAACACCACTGCACTGCCCGGTACCACGCTGATGGTGGTGGTGAAGCTCGATCCGGCCTTGTTGGCAACAACCAGCTCGCCGGCGTCGACAATCGCCGCGAAATTAGCCGAGGCAGCGGCATTGATCGCCGCCGCCAGACCCGCGGTGATTTCGGTCAAGCCGTCGCCGCTCTTGGCGGTATAGCTGAAGCTGCTGGTCGAGGTGCCCGGATTGAGATTAACAGCCAGCGTCACGGTCCACACCTCGCCGGCCTTGTCATGGGCGCCGGTCAAAGTGGTGCGCGTGCTCGATGCCAGCGCGGCGATCGTGTAGGTGCCCGTGACAGTGGCCAAGGTGGCACCTGTGATGGCGCCCGTGACTGTGAATGCGCCCGTCGGATTGGTGATAATCAGACGGTTGGCGGCGACCGTCACTATGTAGTCGTTCGGGTCGTAATTGATCTTGTCGGCCAGATCGGCGGCAATCGTCGCCAGCGTGTCGCCGCTGACCACGGTATGGCTGTACACCGCAGCAGTACCGTCATTCAGTGTGAGCTGCCAGATATCACCGACGGTAATTCCCGTTTGATTAGTACCGATTCCTGTCAGGCTAACAGAGACAATCCAGGTCTCGCTGATGGCGTTGTATGGCGTCACCACAACGTTCGGTGCCGTGCTGAACGCGCCGCTCAGTTTCACGATCACCAGATTGTCGCCGAGGGTGGTGGCCGCATAACCGCTGGCGGCTGGATCGGCGTTGATCAGCTTGGCCAGCGCCACGGCAACTTCGGTAGTCGAGACACCGGCAATGCCGCCAGTATTAATATCCGCGATGGTCGCTGTATCCAGCGTCAGCACATATGACTTACCGTCGAAGCCGACGGTCCAGATTTCTCCGGCCACCGGTGCACCGATCAGATCGAGCACGCGTGTATTGGCGGACATCGTGACCGGTGCGGTGCCGCTGGTGGAGTCACCCGGCATCACCGACACACTGTCCAGCAACAGGCCAGCAGTGTGCTTGACCACGATCAATTGCTCGCCTTCCGCCACGGCGGAGAAGTCGGCGGCCAGCGCACCGCTGTTGATGCGATCCGCCAGCACTTGCGCAATCTCTGTCAGCGTATCCACCACCTCGTCGTGACCGTTTATGCTCTCGGTGGCGCCGACCGTGACACCGACCGTGATGCCATTGAGGGTCACCGACCAGACCGTGCCGCTATTCGCCGGACCGGACAAGGTCAATATCTTCGCCTCTGCCGTGCTGTTATTGATGGTGCCCGGTGTGCCCGGGGCCGCCACGCCGACGGTCGGCGCGAAGCTATTGCCGGCCGTCTCGACTATCACCAGCGTGTCGTTCGTAGTGTGAGTGGTTGTCAGCGCCACCAGGTAACCGCTGAGGTCATTCAATATCTTGTATTGCAGTGCCGCCGCCATTTGCTGCAGTGTTGTCACGACGATGCTGTTGACGGTATCGCCCACCACCACATTGACCGAGGTGCCGGACTTCAGCGTGATGGTCCAGGTCTCGCCTGTCTGCGGCGGTCCGCTTAACACCGCCGTGATCGTCGCTGCGGTCGTGCTGTCGATGGTGGCCGCAGCACCATGCAGCCTGACCAGGGTGGTGAAGCTATCACCATCGGTATTGGTAATAGTGATGGCTGGGCCGGTCGCGCTTGCATTGAAGCCGCTGATAGTGCTGAGCTGTGCCGCCAGATCAGTTGCCAGTTGATCGAGATCACCAGTCACGGTCGCGTCGGCCGAGAAGTGAACATTGCCGACCGTCAATGCCACATCCCACACATCGCCTGCGATCGCCGGATGCGCCAGCGTTACCGTAGTCTCGGTGGCCGTATCGACCGTGACTGTCGCCACCGATCCGGCCAGCAACAGCGTGAACGAAGTGGTCAGCGCAGCGCCGCTGGTATCGACGATCACCAGCGAGTCGCCGACAGCCGTGGCGATCAGGTTCGGCGCATTGATATCGTCAGCATTGATCAACGTCGCCAGCTTGACGGCGATTTCTGCCAGCGTGTCAGTCGTGGCGTCAACGCTGACGTTGTAAATAAATCCATTAACGGTCAGGTGCCAGGTATCATCGGTGACTGGCGTGCCGCGCAGCGTCAGTACCGTGGCGACACTTGACACCGGTGCGGAGATAGTGCCGTTCGTGTCGGTATCAAGCGCGATCAGCGCGGCTGTCTCAAATTCCGCCCCGTTGCGTTCGGTGATCAGCAGGCTGTTGCCCTCGACGGCAACGGTGATACCGGCCGGGCCGATGGCATTGATGCTCGCGGCAAGTGCGGCGGCGATGTGCGCCAGCGTATCCGCCACGGTGAGGGTGAGGGTGAGGGTGCCGTCGATTTCGTAACCCTGACCCACCACCACGCGGTAGGCCACGCCATCGATCCTGATGATCCAGGCATCATTGGTTACTGGCGTGCCGCCGAGATCGACGCGCGTGACGTTAGCCTGACTCACGTTCGCCGTCGCCACACCGGCCGGCGTGATGACCAGCGTGGTGGTGAACGCAGTGCCAGGGGTGTGCGTGATGGTCAGGCTGTCGCCGGCGGCCACGGTCGTAAACTCGAGGGCCATCGGATCCAGCGAACTGCCGATGGATTGTTTCAGTCCCGCCGCAACATCGGCCAGGGTATCACCGGCCTCAACCAGGTAGCCGAATACGCCGAGGGTGGTACCAACCTTCAGCGTCATGCGCCACATTTCACCGGCCACTGGGAAACCGGACAGCGTGACTGTCGTGACACCGACGACGCTCTCGTCGATCGCAAATTCGCCAGCGGGCAGGACGTCCACCGCCACGCTGAAGGTCGCGCCAGCGCGATTGACCAGCACCAGCGTCTTGCCCTCCACCGTAGCAGTGAAGTTGACCGACAGGCCGGGATCGGCATTGATCGCATCGCTCAGCGCCGCGACAATCTCGGCAATGGTCTGCACGCGCAACTCCAGTGTCAGCGGATTATCATCGGCATCCACCATCTGCACCAGATGGGCCAGCGTAATGGTGGTGCCGCCCACGGTGATCTTCACCTGCCAGGCTTCGTCCGCCACCGGTATGCCGCCCAGCGTCACGGTCTTGGCCGTGGTGGCCTGCGCATTGACGCTGATCGAACCGGCCGGTCGCATGTCGACACCGCCCAGCAGGATCACCAGGCCGGTCTGGAACGGCGTGCCGCTGCGGTCCACGACCACTACCGTATCGCCCACCGCGGTGGCGATGAAGTTGGGCAGATAGGCGTCGATGTTGATGGCCAGCACCAGCGCCGTAGCAACATCCGCAAGTGTGACAATGCCGCCGCCGAAGGTAATGTCATGGGTCTGACCGGCGATGCTGAAGCGCCAGATATCGCCGGCAACCGGCGTGCCGGTCAGGCGGATCACCGCCGTCGCGCCGTTGACGAAACCGATATCGGCCGTCGGCGTGACGACCAGCGTGGCGATCTCGAACACCGTGCGGAACAACTCGCCGGCGGTGTTGACGATCAGCAGTGTGGCGCCATCGGTCGTGGCGGTGTAATCCGCTGCGGGGTTGATCAGACCGGCCAGCGCGGCGGCGATGGTTTCCAGCGTGTCCGCGGCGCCGGCCACCATGCTGTAAGCGGTGTCGTCGATCCTGATGGTCCAGGTATCGCCCGTGATCGGCGTCCCCGTGAATGTCACCAGCGTGGTGTGGGCGGTGCTCGCATCGACATGGTCATCGACGATGCGCAACTTGTAGATGCCAGCCGCCGCCTGCACGAAGATGGTCTGCACTTCAGACACCGATGGCATGTCGAGACCGGTTAGGGTGCTGCCGGTGAGCAGGCCGACGCTGGCGCTGGTCTCGCTTCTGTCGTCGACCCACAACGTGTCCTCGTTGGCATCCTGGCCGCCATCGACGCTAAGCAGGCCAAGGATCGGATCCACCAGGCTTCTGGCTGCCTCGCTGCTCACCCGGATCTCGTCGGCACCGGCGCCGGCGTCGATGCTGGTATGGCCGGTGATGGTGCGAACGGTGATGTTGTCATCGCCCGCGCCGCTTGCGATGTAGGTCGCGCCCGCGTGCGTCGACTCGATGGTGAAGTCGTCGTTGCCGGTGCCGAGCTCGATGGTCAGGACTTCGAGGTCGTGGTAGACGATGCCACCCGGCAGCGTGCGGCCACTGATCACCGTGTCGCCGCCCATACCCAGACCAGTCAGGTGATCCTCGGTGAGCACGCCGACGTTATTCGCCGGGCTGTTGCCGTGGAATACGTTCAGCGTGTCGACCTGGTTGGTCTCGTCGACGCGGGTGTTGAGGTTCACCGGCCGGTAGAAGTATTCGTTGCCGGTGAGCGGCATGTCGAACGCGCGCGTCTCGATGATGGAAACATTGCCGACCGGCGTAACCTCGACCGCGGTGGTGAACTCGACATCGGCGAGGTTGACGATGATCACGCTCTCGCCCTCGGCCATCGCGGTAAAGGTGACGATACCGCCGGCGTTAATGTTCTTCGCCAGCTCCCGCGCAACGTCGGACAGCGTTTCGCCCGCCTGGACCACGTGCGAATGCGTGGTGATGAAGGAACCGTCGTCGATGATGAGGGTCCAGACCTCGCCCGCGAACCCAGTCGTGGCCAGCAGGTCGACGATGCTCGCCCTGCCCTCGGTCGGCGCGTTAGCGGAGTTCTCGAGCGCGAAGGCCTGGCCGGCGAGGTTAACGATCAACAGGCTGCCGTCCTCGGTCAGCGCGGTGAAGTTATCGGACGCATTGACGTTGATGTCGGCGGCCAGTGCCCGAGCCACGTCTGCCACAGTGTCGCCGTCCTTGGTCACGTAGCTGTGCTGGGTGGAGAACTCACCCACCAGCAGGATCACGGTAAACAGCCGGTTGGCGGCCAGCGCGGCGCCGAAGTCGTCGATCGTCGCGCCAAGCGCGACCGGTGTGACGGCGGCGGGCTGGAAGCGCAGGTCGCTCACGAAGCTCGTGGCGCCCGCGCCCTGGATGCGATAGGTGGGTGCGAACGAACCGCCATTGCGCTTGACAATGATGAGGTTGCGTCCTTCCGCCTTCGCAGAGTAGTCACTGAAAAGGTCGTCGCCGTTGATCGACGTGGCGAGAGCGATGGCGATGTCCGCCGTGGTGTCGCCGTCTTCGACGGTGTATTCCACTATTGGGTCATAAGACTGGAAGCGCGCGTCGTTCGCGCCATCGATCAAATACGAGGCCGTAAATGCCGTGTCCGCGCTATTTACGACGACGAGGAACCGTCCGTTAGCGGTGGCTGTGTAGTCGCCGAAAGTAGCGTCGCCGTTGATCAGCGCAGCCAGGGCTAGCGCGATGTCCGCCGCGGTGTCGCCGTCTTCGACGGTGTATTCCACGTTCAGGGCACCAATCTCGACCCTCCAGATCTCGGCGGTGACCGGCGCGTCGCTGAGACTCGCAACGGTCTGGCTCGGGGTATCAATCTCGACCCTCCAGATTTCGGCGGTCTTCGGTGCGCCACTGAGGAGCGCGACGGTGGCAGTCGGCGTTGTCGTCGCATCAGCCGTCACCGCTGACAGAGCAGGTGTGATGCTTAGTATCGGCGTGAACGCGGTACCGATGCGGTTGACGATCACCAGACTGTTACCATCAACCGAGGCGGTGTAGTCCTCTGCGTCCAGACTCGCATTGATCTTGTCAGCCAGCGCCTGTGCGATGTCGTTGAGGTGGTCGCCCGTATCCGCGACATAGTCGATGCTCGCCGTGCCGAAGGTAATGCTCCAGGTCTCGCCGCCAACTGGCGCACCGCTCAGCTTGAGTGCGTACGCCGTCGCGGTGCCGTCGTCGACGTCGTAGAGTTCGCTCGTGTTCTCCAGCGCCGGTGTGATGCGCAGCTTGGCCGTCACGCCACCACTACGATTGACGATCACCAGTGCATTGTCTTCAGTGACGGCGAACAAGTCGGCGCCGCCATGTGCATTGATATCCTCGGCCAGCACCGCCGCCAGCTTGGCAAGTGTATCGGCCGCAGTCGGAACACCGCCGATGCTGTAGGTCTTGCCAATCTCGACGGCGTACTTGACGCCATTGACGGTGAGCGTCCATATCTCGCGGCTGTTCGGTGTGCCGGTCAGCGTCACAGTGGTCTCCTCCGCTGTCATATCGATGACGGCGTTGGGTCCGGTGAGTATGCCGGCGGGATCAATGCCGACGCTGCCGCCGAGCATGGCGCCGTAGCGGCTGATCAGAATCAGCATCCGGCCTTCGGTGGTGGCATTGACGAAGGCCGGGCCATTGGCGTCGATGTCGGCCGCCAATGCTGCGGCGACCATAGCATGGGTATCACCCGCCACCACCAAGTGATCGTAATGACTCTCGCGTTCGACCTTGAACTTGAAGTCGACACCATTCAGACTGGTGACGGTGAGCTTGTCGAGGGCCGCGGTGATGCCGAAGCCTTCCAGGTTGAAGATACCGGCCAACTGGCTGGCGATTTGCGCAGCGCTGTAACCGGCGACCGGCAACACCTCGAAGACATGCGGCTGATCGTTGTAGCTGACCACCAGGCGCCAGGTCTCGCCGGCGATCGCGATATCCGTGAGGGTCGCCGTAGCCGACGAGATACCGGTGATGCGATCGCGTAGCGAAGTCTGCGAACCGGCCACATCGATGGTCAGTGTGAAGCGCCAGGTATCGCCGACCTTGAGAGTGCCCTGCAGATTATCAGATAGGGTTTTGCCGGTACCTGCTTCGATGACATAACTGCTCACCGGCACGATCTGGAAGACCGGCACGAAGCGTGCGCCGGCACGGTTAACGATGATCAGCATCGTGCCTTCAGTAACAGTATTATCCGTAGTCGCCGTGTAGTCGAGCGCTGTGCTGCGGGTGTCGTTGTTGATGACAAAAGCCAGCGCATCGGTGATCTCCGCCAGTGTGTCAACCACCACGCTGTTGACTGTCGTACCGACGGTCACGCTGTAGGACAGGTTGCCGAGACTCACCTTCCAGACCTCGCCCGCTACCGGCAGGCCGGATAGTGTGACCATATTGGCACTGGCGGCGGTGTTGTTGACGAACGCAGTGGCCGGGATGATTGCAAACGGTGCGCCGAAACTCGCGCCGTTGCGATTAATGATAATCAGTGTGTCGCCTTCATGGGTGGCGGTAAACGCCACAGCGGCGGCATCGCCATTAATGGTCGCAGCCAGCGCTGCGGCGATTTCAGCCAGCGTATCGACGACGACGCTGTTCAACGTGTCACCGACTTTCACAGCGTAGGTCGTACCCGCCACGGTCACCTGCCAGATTTCACCGGTCTGCGGCAGACCAGCCAGGCCGATAGTGGTGGTGGTCGCGGTGGCCGGATCGACCGTCAGGATGCCCGCCGGTGTCACCGACAGGGCAATAGTGAACGCCACGCTGCCGGTGCGGAACACCTGCAGTTGACCGGTGGCTGTCGCGGCGGTGTACAGGCTGGTGCCGTCCGCGTTGACCAAGTCAGTCAGTTTGTTCAATACCTCCTGCAGAACCGTGCCGGCAATGACGTTGTAGCTACGGACGCTGGCACCGGCGGTCAGGGTCAGCACCCAGGTCTCGCCCGCCTTCACCGTGGAACCGGAAGCATCGATGTACGCCGGCTTGGCCACGGTTTCACCGATGCTTCCGGCAGACACTTGGCTGAATGTATAGCCGGGTGTGAAGGCCACGCCGTTGCGGTTGACGATGAACAGGCTGGCGCCGCCGGAAGCGGCCGTGAACGCCACCGCATCCGGATCGGCGGAATTGTTGATCAGCGCGGCTAGTGCCATTGCGACCTTGGCAGCGGTGTCGCCGGTAACCGCCGTGTAACTCACCGACGCGGTCTCGGCCCCGATCGTGAGCAGCACACCAAACACATCGCCGGCGCGGACCGTTGCCCCGATGGTTGCCTGTGAGGCCGTGACAGTCGTGCTCGCAACATCCAGCGCCCCAGCCGGCGCGATGCTGTAAGACACTGGGGTGAGTACCTTGCTGGAACGGTTGACGACGTAGACCTTATCGCCCTCTGCGACCGCCGTGAGTTCGGCCTGCGCCTGGGCATTGATAGCCGTTGCGAGGCCCGCCGCGATTTCACTCAATGTGGGCAGCCGCAGCCCCGGCGTGGCCGGATCACCATCGGCATCGACCAGCGCAACCACGTAGCTGGCCGATTTGATCGTCTGCGCAAACCCTGTGCCGAGGGTGAATTCAACTTTCCATATCTCGCCGAGCACCGGGGCACCAGTGAGGATAAGCGTGTTCGCGTCGGTCGGCTGGGTGATGCTGCCGGCAGTGATCGAGCGCACCGCAGGATCGACCACCTTGGTAATCGAGTAGGTCGGCGTAAACGCCGTGCCTATGCGGTTCACGATCACCAGAAGGCTGCCGTCACCGATGGCCGAGAAGTCGACGGCATCAGCGCTCGCATTGATCAGGCTTGCCAGGCTGCTCGCGAGCGCATCAAGACCTTGGCCGACGCTGACCCGATAGCTGAAGGTGATGTCCTTGATGCCGTTGTTGAAGGTGACCTTGTAGACATCACCCGTGATCGGCGTGCCGGTGAGCGTCGCGAACGCGGCGGTTGCGTAGCTGAAGGCCGTGCCCCAGGAATGCGTGGACATACCGTTCGGCGTGAAGCTTGTCGTCGCCGCGGACTGGCCGGCCACAACCAGGCGCGTGCCTTCGGCCGTGGCGCCGTAGCCGCTCGCATTGACTGTGATATCACTGGCCAGTAGCGTGGCGATTTCGGTCAGGGTGTCGATGACATACGCGTTGACCGTTGCGTCTACCACGGCCACACCGGCGCGCAGTACCTTGCCCGTGGTCGTGAAGCTGTCGCTGGCGGTATTGGTAATGGTGATGACCGTGCCGGACACTCCTGCGGTAAAGCCACTGATCGCGCTGATCTGTGCAACCAGATCAGTCCGTAGCTGACTGAGATCACCGGTCACAATTGCGCTAGCCGTCGATTTCACCGCGCCGATTGTCAGCGAGATTTCCCAGACATCGCCGCTGACCACCGGCCCCAGCAAGGCAAGCGCTTGAGACCCGGCGACCACCGAGTAATAGCTTCCGCTCAAGGTCACGGTCCAGGTGTCGCCAGTCACAGGTGTGCCACTCAGGTCGACCATTGAGACCACCGGCACAGTCACCTCGTTGAACGCACCGGCCGGCGTGACGGACAGTGCCGGTTGCAGTGCAAACATATCGGTGGCCCGCTCGACGATGACCAGACTGGCATCCTTCGCGGAGGCCGCGAATTTAATGTTCAAGGTGGTGTTGGCGCGGATGCCGACGGAAATCTCGC
>Ga0209342_10000181_pt1 | contig 68782 bp, 62 predicted proteins | sample RifCSP16_2_FD_184023 | JGI IMG/M metagenome (GOLD analysis project Ga0209342, IMG submission 184023) | Soil microbial communities from Rifle, Colorado - Rifle CSP2_sed 16_2 (SPAdes) (version 2) | ecosystem: Environmental > Terrestrial > Deep subsurface > Rock core/Sediment | place: Rifle... | reverse complement strand
TGGTCGGCGGCGCGTCGCGCACCCCGGGTCCGGTCCTCGCACGGCGAGTTCCGGAGCTGCGGTCCTCCCCGGGGCCCCGCGCGCCGCGCCGCTTCCACGCCGCGGGCCTGGGCGGGGCTTCGCTAGAAGCCCTTGACCTTGCCGGCGCGGCGATAGAGCTGCCAGACCACGTGCCAGCCGACCAGGGTCGCGACGAGGAAGACGACGAAGGACCACTCGGAGGGGATCCCCAGGTTCCCGCCCGACAGCCACGTCGTGTGCTGGCTGATCATCCCCCAGAGCAGCGGCACCGACATGTAGGTGTTGTGCCGCGAGCGCGCCGAGACCAGCGAAGCCAGGGCGGCGTCGGGTGCGTTGCCCGTTTTCACGGCGGGGATGATTTTCTGCTGCCCGGGCCAGATCCGGAACCAGACGTTCCAGGCCATGATCGTGCCGAACAAGGTCGCGGCGTGGATGTTGAAGGCCCGGTAGGCGAAGCCCGCCCACCGCGCCATCAGGAAGAGCACGATCGCCACGAGCACGAAAGCGACGGTGCCGAAGGTCTTCGGGTCCTTGCCCAGCGCGCTCTTGTGGAGGGCGTCGTAGACGAAGGGAGCGAGGAAGGTGAGGGCGACCATCACCCAGGCCGCGAGGCCCCATCCCGAGTCCGGCTCGAACATGACCCCGCCGTGGTAAAAGACGATCAGGAGCAGCAGGACACCGGTCGCCCACGTCCACGCCGCGCCCCAGCGGAACCAGAAGAGAGCGCGGGGCAGGAGCTCCGGGGCGACCTTCTTCTTCGTCTCCCCGTCCATGGTGCCCGTGAACGGGATGTTGACGAAGTTGAAGAAGTACAGCATGCCGATCCACACGATGCCGGCCAGGATGTGGATCCATCGGAAGAGCGCATTGAGGAGTTCCACGCCTTCGCCTCCTTTTTCTAGGGGAGTTCGGGGGGTACAAGCTTCGCACGCACCCCCCCGCGCGCATTCGCGCTCCCCCCGAAAGCCGCTCGCGCCGGAGTGAATCCGGCGCTCGCTGTTGCAAGCGTGGCGCTAGGTTATGCACCCTCGCCGCCGGGGTCAAGCCCCGATCTCCGCCCCGATAGCCGACGCCGGCGGACGAGCTCGACCGCCGCCGCCGAGGCGAGGAGGGCGACCGCCAGCGCGAGGAGCGGCCGGCGCAGCCGGGGCAGCCACGCGAGGTGGGGCACCACCTCGACGGTGGCGGTGGCGACCGCCGTCCGCGCGAGCGCGGAGCTGAGCGTCTCCGCAACGAGAAGGACGCCGTGGCCCGAGCCGTGGGGGGCGCCCGCGCGCACGAGGACGAGCCCGGCCTCGACCGCGCCCGCCGCCGGCACGTCGATCTCCGGCTCCGGGCCCTCCGCCCGAAGCCCGCGCGCGGTGAGAGCCCGGAGCCGTACGCGATGAGGCGCCGCGTCCGCGCTCTGGAGGCGGACGGTAAGGGTGCCCCTCACGTCGAGCCGGAGGGGCTCCGGCGAGAGGCGGACGGCGGGGGTGGGCCTCGCGCCGAGGGCGAGGATCAAGTAGGCGCGCCCGCTCACGATCGGAGGGTTGCCGGCGGCGTCGGGCGGGCCCTCGCCCGGGTGCTCGAGCAGCAGCGTGAGCGCGTGGAGCCCGGGCCGGTGGCCTTCAGCCGAAAAATCGAGCACGACTGCTCGCCTTTCCCCCGGCGCGACACCGGAGGCGAGCCGCGCCTCCCGGCGCTCCCCGCCGAGCTCTCCCACGACGTAGAGGGGCGCCGCCAGGCGGTCGCCGCGGTTGGTGATCTCGACCCGCACCTCGAGCCGCGGCGAGGTGGCGACGACCACGCCCTCGACGTCGAGACGGGCGGCGGCGACGGCGGGAGCGCCGGCAAGAGTGAGGGTCAGCGCGAGGAGGCCGACGCGCCAGCTCGTGCCCGGCCCGCCGTCACCGCACGGGGACAAACGTGACGCCCGTGGCGACGAAGGCGTCGTCGAGCTTCCCACCCTGCCTGCGGTTGGTCCCGAAGACCTTGATCGCCCTCGCGCGCGCATCGTCCTTCTCGATCGTCGGCGGGAACTCGCAGACGCCCTCCGGCTGCACCGCCAAACGGAAGGTGCTCGTGCGCGTGGGCTGGAAGGCGTCGTCGATCGCCTGCACGTAGTACTCGATCGTCTTCGCCCGGCCCTCCCGGGGGGCGGGAAGGATCCCGCAGTACCGCAGGCCGGTGAAGGTCATGTTCACGAAGCTGTAGTAGATCTCGCCCTCGGGGCGGAAGTAGACCCGCGCCGCGGTGACGGTCCCCTCGTCGCTGATGGCGGCGCAGAGCGAGATCGGCTTCTCGGGGACGGAGCACAGCACGGGCTGGTGCTCGACCGAGGGCGGATCGTCCGCGCGCGCGGCGGGGGCGAGCAGGAGAGTGACGAGCGCCGGCGCCAGATGCGGCAACCTCATGAGGCCCTCCGACGACCTGGCTCGATTCTACTTCCAGGCGAGCGAGTTCTTGTAGGTCTCGCCGCGGCTTGTGATCACGGTCACTTCCGCGGACCAGGACGTCGTGCCCTCCCGCCAGATCTCCCCGCTCGCCAGCGGGAGGAGAAGCGCCCGGTCGCGAGGGGCCACGGTGGAGGTGGCGAGCGTCGGCGATCCCTTCTGGGACTTCCCGTTGATGGTCGTCACCACGACCATCGACTTGACCTGGATCGGCTGCGTCCCCTCGTTCATGAGATAGACGCTCACGCTGTACTTCTCGCCCGGCTTCGGGGATTCCGGGCTCACATCGAAGGCGATCCTCCCCGGCAGCTCTGCGGCCTGGCTCCCTCGGCGGACGTTGACCCCCGCCGAGGCCTCGAAGCCGTCCGGGTTGGCCCCGCTAGCCTCCGGGCTCTGGGTCTGGGTGCGTCCGGAGACGAAGGTGCGAACGGGACCGCCGGCGCGGGGGCCGGCGCCCGCGGCCGCTTCCGCGAGCGTCTTGCCGCTGATGGCGCCCGCCTTGCCGGTCTGGGCGGCCGCGTTGGCGGGGTCGAGGGCGAGCACCTGGTCGTAGAGCGCGATCGCGGCCTCGTAGCGCTTGTCGGCGAGCGCCCCCGTCGCCTGGTTGAGCAGGGTGTTGACCTGGCCCGCCCGCTGTTGCTGTGCCTGCGCTGCCACATCGCGCTGGGCCTGGAGCTTCGCGGCATCGATGCGCTGGCGGAGGGTGACGAGACCGGGGTCCCACGGCGCGAGAATGAAAGCGGCCTGGGCCTCCTGCTCGGCGGCGGCGTGGTCGCCCCGGGCGAGAGCGGCCTCCGCCGCGCGAGCGCGTGTCGCCGCCTTCTGGCCGTCGAGGGAGCGGGTCAGGATCTCCTCGGCAGTCCCGTTCCCGGGATCCTCCGACAACGCCGACTGCGCGGCCGCGATCGCGCGGTCGTAGTGGCCGGAGCGGAAGGCCGACTGCGCGGAGCGGAGCGAGGCCGCGGCCTTGCCCGCGGCCTCGTCGAACGTCGGCTGCGGGGCGGCGGTCACAGGCGGCGGCTCGGGTGTCGCCACGGGCGGGGGCGGTGTCGTGACCGGCGCTACGGTCACGGGGGCCGCGGTGACCTCCGCCGCCGGGGCGGCCTGGAGGTTGCGCCAGTAGAGATAGCCGGCGACACCCGCCGCGGCCACGACCAGGAGGCCGATGACGGCCGGCACCGCGCTGCGGCGCGCGACCGGACGGGGCCGCGGAGCGGGCCGAGCCACGGCCGGCGGCACGCTGACGACACGCGTCGCCCCCGGGCGGAGCGTCGCCCCCGCCGCCGCATCGACCACGGTGCGCCCGCCGACGCGCGTGGGCCCGGGGGTCGCCGGGCGGGCGGTGGCGCCCGGCCGCCGTCGCCCCGTCCCCAGGTCCACCGTGGCCCCGGCGGACCCTGCGTCGAAGGCCGTGACCCCGGGGACCTCCGTCATCGGCGCCGGAGGGTGGGTGGGGGCTTCCAGGTCGACGAGCGACTCGAGGGCATGCTGTGCGGAGGCGCTCGTCGCATGGGCCCGGAGCCACTCGCGCAGCGCCATCGCGAAGTCGTAGGCCCTCTGGTAGCGCTCGCCCTTGTCCTTCGCCAGGGCTTTCTTGAGAACGGGCAAGAGCGCGTCGTACTCGGGTCCGGTGGGGATGAAATCGAAGTTCGCATCCTCGTGTGTGATCTTGTAGAAGATCGCCATGAGGCTGTCGGAGTGGAAGGGGCGGCGCCCGGCGATGAGCTCGAAGAGCATGCAGCCGACGGCGAAGAGGTCGGTCTTCGCGTCGACCTTCTCCCCCTTGACCTGCTCCGGCGACATGTAATCTGCCGTCCCCACGATGTTGCCGGTGCCGGTCATGGAGGCGGTCGTGAGGCGCGCCACACCGAAGTCCATGATCTTCACCGGCCCGCTGAGGGCGCCCTGCTCGTCTTCCAGGATGAAGATGTTGGCGGGCTTGATGTCGCGGTGGACGATGTCCCGCTGGTGGGCGTGCGCCAGCCCGGCCAGGACCTGGACGATGATCGAGACCTTCCTGTCGAGCGTCATCGGCGGCGTCTGGCGCATCGCCTTCTGGAGGTCCTGGCCCTTCAGGTACTCCATCGCGATGTAGGGCGAGCCGTCGGCGAGGCTGCCCAGGTCGAAGACCGTCACGATGTTGGGGTGGGTCATCTTGGCGACGGCCTTGGCCTCCCGCTCGAAGCGCAGCTTCAGCTCGGGGTCGTCCGCGATCTGGGCCGCCATGACCTTGAGGGCGACGTCGCGGTCGAGCTTCGTGTCGTGGGCCAGGTAGACCCAACCCATGGCCCCCTTGCCCAGAGAGCGGACGATCTCGTACTTGTCAACCCGGCCCGTCAGCTCCCGCAGGGCCGGTTTGTTGGGATCGGACGGTTCAGTCATGGCCGCACGCGAACCGACAACTCCCCATCGGACAAGCAATTAGAAGGCAATGGGGAAGGACTGTCAAATCCGGCGTGTCCACCGCGGGCGGCTTCTCCCGCTCTGGTCGGCGGGCTCGGCGCGCACCCCGTGTGCGGTCCTCGCCCGGCCCCCCCGGGGAGCTGCGGTCCTCCCCGGGGCCCCGCGCGCCGAGCCGCTTCCGTCCGGGGGCTCGTCGGCGTGACTGGCGGACTCACCGACTTGCGAGAGTCCGGACGTCTAGCGGGTTTTACCCGTGATCGTGAAACGCGCCCGCCGGTTCCGCTGCCAGCAGTCCTCGTTGGACTCCGTGCACAGCGGGACCTCCTTGCCGTAGGACACGGTCTTCAGCCGCTCCGCCGGCACGCCGAGCGAGACGAGGTAGTCGTAGGCCGCCTTCGCGCGGCGCTCACCGAGGGCCAGGTTGTACTCGACCGTCCCTCTCTCGTCGCAGTGCCCCTCGATCGTCACCCGCAGGAAGTCGAAGCGCTTGAGGGCGTCGGCGTTGCGACCGAGGACGGCACGGTCCCCCTCCCGGATGTCCGAGCGATCGAAGTCGAAGTGGATGTCGGTGAGGAAACCCATGCGGTCGATCTCCTCGGAGCCCATCGCCTTCAACCGCGCGTACTCGTCCACAACCGGGGCCACCTCCGGCTTCGGGGGCGGAGGGGGAGCGGGCGGAGGGGCCTCCGGGGCGACCGGGGGTGGCGGCGGAGGCGCCGGCGGTTGCTTCTTGGCGCAGGCGCCGAGGCCGACGACGGCGACGGCGGCGAAAGCGACGATCAGAGCCGGGTGTCTCATTCTCCCCCCTCGTGAGCGGGCCCGCCCACGCCGTTGGCGGGGCGACCCGGATGGTCCTCGATCGAAGAAGCCGACGGCAGCGCCGTCAGGCCTTCTTGTCCTCGTCGCCCGGCTCGTCTCGGAGCGACCGCTTGAAGTTGCGGATGCCTGCACCGACGCCGCGACCGAGCTCGGGGAGACGGCTTGCCCCGAAGATCAGCACGACGATGAGCAGGATCAGCAGGATCTCGGGCATGCCAAGGCCGAACATGACTGCCTCCAACGTTCGAACTACGACTGCATCATATACCCGTCAAGCACCGCCCGAAACCTCCACCACCCGCAAGGCCTCGTTGAGCCGCCCCCGATGGTAGCCCTGGGGGTCGATGCGGACCTCGGCGTAGCCCGCTCGGAGGACCGCGGCCAAGACCGCCTCGCGGAGGGCAGGCTCGGCGAGGCGCCCCATCTCCTCGCGGGCGATCTCCACCCGCGCCCCCGCCCCGTGGTGCCGGACCCGCAGCTCGCGAAAGCCCAGGGCGTGCAGGCCTTCCTCCGCGCGTTCGATCCGGCGCAGGACCTCCACGGTCACCGTCGTCCCGTACGGAACGCGCGAGGACAGACAGGGCGAGGCGGGTAGCTCCGCCGTGGGGAGCCCCCACTCCCGTGAGAGCGCACGGACTTCGTCCTTAAAGAGCCCCGCCTCGGCAAGGGGCGCTCTCACCCCTGCCTCGGTGGCGGCGCGCGCGCCGGGGCGGAAATCCTGGAGATCGTCCCGGATCAGGCCGTAGGCGACGTGGGTGTAGCCCTCGGCGGCGGCGAGGGGGAGCAGGTGCCGGAACAGCTCCGCCTTGCAGTGGTAGCAGCGGTCGGCGTCGTTGCGGGCGTAGAGCGGGTTCTCGACCTCTTCCGTGTGGAAGAGCCGGTGGGGGAAGCCGAAGCGTCGCGCCACCTCGAGCGCGAGCTCGCGCTGGATGGAGGCGAGGGAGGCGGACACCGCGGTGACGGCGAGCGCACGATCGCCGAGCACGCGGTGGGCGGCCACGGCCAGGCAGGCGCTGTCGACGCCGCCGCTGTAGGCGACGACGACGGAGCCCATCTCGCGGAGGACGCGCTCGAGCGCCGCGTGCTTGGCGCCGAGGCCGCTCTCGGCCGTCACTCCTCCCACTCCTCCTCTTCCTGGGGAGCGATGTCCAGCTCGAGCGGCGAGAGGCCCACGACCTCCAGCTCGATTCCGCACTCCGGACAGCTGATGATCTCCCCCTTGTCGACGTCGTACTCGTCGATCTCGACGTCGGCTTCGCACTCGGGACAGACCGTCAACGCACTGCACCCCCAAATCCGGATAATACCCCACAAGGTCGCGTCAAGAGCCCCAGTCCGGCGAGTGGTTCGCGCTCCGCCACGAGCGCTCGAGCACGGCGAGCAGGCGTCCCTCGGCGTCGAGCAGGTGCACTTCTTCGCCCGGGCGCGGGCGGAGGATCTCGAGCATGCGGGCGCCGAGGTCGTAGGTGAACGTCGCGACGAGGAACCGCCCGTCGGGAGAGGGCGCGACCGTGCGGTAGAACACCTGTCCCTCCACGAGCGTCCGCCGGTTGCGGCCGTCGGCATCCATGACGTCGATCCCGTGACGCTTGCCCTCGCTCCACGCGCACACGAGGCCGCCCGAGGGAAGGAAGCGCGGCGAGCGCTCGGTCTTGAAGCCGCCCGTGAGGCGCTGCGTCCGCCCGTCGGCCAGGCTCACCCGGAAGAGCCGCCCCTCGCGGACGAACACGACCGAGGTCCCGTCCAGGCTAGCGGTCGGGCTCGCGTCGTCTCCCGCGCGGGGCTGGGTGAGGGGATGACGGTCCGCCCCTCCCTCCGGGGCGAGGTCGAGGAGGTGAAGCCCGGCCGGATCGCCCGCGCGGCGACGGGCGACGACGACGAGCCGCCGGCCGTCCCGCAGCCACGCGGGCTGGGAGTCCTTCCCGTCGACCCCGAGAGTGACGATGCGGGTCTCGCCCGTCGCCACCGCCACCACCGCGATCCGCCCGCCCATCGAGAAGGCGACACGCGTGCCGTCGGGCGACACCGCGGGCTCGCCGGCCGCCTCGCTGCCGAAGGTGAGGCGGCGCTCGCGGTCGCGGGGCAGTCGGCGCCAGTAGAGGGCGCCCGGACCGTCCCTGTCGCTGACGAAGACGATGGCTCCGCCGAGGCCGCGCGGCAGCGGCGAGCGGGGGCGCAGGAGGAGAACGGCGCTTGCCCCCAGGACGACGGCGGAGACGAGGACCAGGGCGAGTGACCGCTTCCTCGTCACCGGTCCTCGATCACGGGCCCGCTCTCCCCTCCCGCGCGGGGCGACGCGGGCGGACCTCCGGGGTCGGGGGCGATCGAGCTCGGCTTGCGCCCCAGCCGCCGCCAGAGCCCGCCCTCGCCCCATGCCCGCCAGGCCCACCCCGCCCAGCGCAGGAGGCTCGCCGCGAGCCACAGCGCCCAGCAGAGCATCGCGATCTTGTAGGTCCACAGCGGGAGGCTCACGACGCCGGCGTGGGGGAGGGCACCCTCCACGCGATCGGCGTACCAGCGCAGGGCGGTGTCGGTGCTGTCGTTTCCCGCCACCTGCATGTTGGGACGGAACAGCAGCCCCGTCTCGATGGCGACGTAGAGAAGGGCGAGGCTCACCAGCGCCCAGGAGAAGAGCAGCACCTGCAGGGCGTCGAAGGCGACGGCCGAACGCGGGGGGCGGCGCTGGCGCCAAGCGAGCGCGAAGAAGAAGACGGCCACGACGAGGGCGCCCGCGGCCGGGATCTGGCTGAGACCCAGGCCCAGGAGCGCCCACTCCCCGGAGCGCAGCGGGCTGCCCGGCACGCGCCCGAGCACGAAAGCGGCGGCGAGCACGAAGAGGAGGTAAGGCCAGAAGAGCACCGCCGGACCCCAGGCGGGCCCCCGCGTCAGGAGCAGCCAGCGGTTCGGCGGCACGGTGAGGGCGAGGGCGACGTTGACTGCCGGGCCGGGCAGACCCACACGCGGCACGTCGTACACGAAGCGCATCCCCCGCTCCTGCTGCCACCGCACGAGCACCCGGTGCGCGCCGGCGGGTACGGTCACGTGGAGCCGCCCGTCCTGGGGACGCGAGGCGTGCGAGGCGCCGTCGACGCTCACGTCCTGCACGTCCGCCCCCGCGGGCAGCGTGAGTGCTATACCCTGCTCGCGGCTGCTGCGCGCATAGAGGGTGAGCTCCGCTTGCTCGAGCCGGACGCCGGGGGTCGCGGCGAGGTGCACGGCGTCGAGCGTGAGCGTCTGGCCTTCGATGCCCCGGGGATGACGTGCCTTGACCGTCAGCGTCTCACCGGGCCAGGGTCGGAACTCCGGCTCGAACAGGCCATCGGCGATCCTGCGGACCGGGGGCAGGCCCTCGCCCTCGCAGGCCCAAACGACACCGCAGCGGAGCCGCCACACCTCCGACCACGGCCGCCCCGCGGGCGCCTCGAGTGTGAGGCTCTCCGCGCGCTCGAGCGTCGAGGACCATCGTGCCGAAGCCTCCTCGCGCCCGAGGCTGACCGCGACCTCTCGCCCCTCGACCACGACCCCGGCGTCGGTGGGGGCCTCGCCCCGGAGCAGCGGGATGCGGAGGGCGACCGGTGTCCCCAGCGGGCTCACACGGCGCACCTCCGCCGTGACCGTCCAGTTGAGGCCCAGGCCGAGCGTGCGCGTGACCTCAAGCCAGGGCGCGTGAACGCCCTCGGCCTCCCGGGCCCGCGCGCCGAGTCGACGGGTGATCTGGATCGAGCCGTCGGCCGGGCCGTCCTCGCGCAAGCCGACGACCTCCCAGCCCGGGGCCTCGACACGGGCGCGCCGCGGCCGGTCGGCGAGCTGGAGCGTGAAGCTGTCCGCAGGCGGCACCGGCCCCGTGGCCTCGAGGCGATGCACGCCGCGGCCGAGGCGCACGTGCAGGAAGCCGTCGGCGAGACGCGCGACGGCGACCGTCGGCTGCCCGTCGAGCCTCAGCTCCGCGGGCACCCAGCTCTCGAGCGGCCCCGGGACCGGCCACGCCCCCTCCGCCGCCGCGTGCACCTCAGCTTGGAAGGCAAGCCGCTGACCGTCGATGCGCAAGATGAGACGCGCCGTCGTCGTGCAGGCGGGCGCACAAGGTTCGGCACGCGTCAGCCGCTTCTTCAGCTCCTCGAGGAGCTGCGGGCTCGGCGCGGGCAGCGAGTCGGCTCGGATAGGAGGAACCGGCACAAGGACCAGCAGCGCGGCCGTGGTCGAGGAGCGAAGGAGGAAAGCCGGCCACCGCGGCCGGCCCGGCGCGGCGAGGAGGACCGCCGTCAGGAAGCCCAGGAGCGCGAGCCGCGCGAGCGTGAGCAGCCGGTTCACGCCGGGCGAGGCGAGAAGCACGCGCATCCGGTGGTCGGGCCCGACGGGGCCCGACCAGGTGAGCGCGTAGCTCTGCCACTGCCAGCTCGGCACGCCGGGGCCGGTCTGCAGCACCGCCTTCGGATCCTGCTCGAGGGCGACGTTGTAAGCGTAGCGGGAAGGGAGTCGCTGGGCGACGGATTCCTCGGCGCGGACCCGACCCGCCCTTGCCTTGATCGGCTCCTCCACTGGCGCCGTCGGGGGCGCGGCGGCGGGAACGTCCTCCGCCTCTGCCGCCTGCTTCTCGGCCATCGTGCCGACCACGCCTCCGGGCACGCCCCCTTCGACCCCCGTCGCCACCTGCCGCGGAGGGGCCACGAGAGGGTAGAGCGCGTCGCGGATCTGGTCACGCGTGAAGGGGACGAGCATCAGCAGGAGCGTCCCCGCGCTGGCGAGCCACCAGATGCGGGCGAGGCTCGCCAGCCGGCCCGCGGGGGCCACACCTCGCAGCGCCATCGCGCCGAGGAGGCTCAGCCACACGACGAAGGGTGCCCCCGGCTCGCCATAGGAGAGCACGAGCGCGGCGAGGGCCAGAAGGGCGAAGCGCGGCCCGAGGAGCCGGTGGACGGCGAGCGTCGTGATCAGCACGAAGAAGAAGCCGAGCAGCGTCCAGCGCGAGGTCCAGCTTCCGGGGAGGCGATCGACATCTCGACCGGCGAGCAGCGTCCATCCCGGCGGGAGGTGCAGCCGTGCCTCGAGCTGCTCCACCCGCGCCGACCACCCCACCGCCCGCAGCGCGCCCTCGCGCGGCAGGCGGGAGTCGGCCACGAGTGCGAGCGCGCTGCGGCGCAGCTCCACCCCCGCGGCCGAGGTCTGCGGATTGGCGGTCACGAGCTGATCCTGGCCGTCGACGGAGACGCGCCCCAGCTCCCCGGGGGGGAGGAGGTCGAGGCGCGTCGTGCCGGAGAGCGTCCCCGAGAAACGGTCGCGGACGGTGAGAGAGCGCCCGCTCGGGTCGAGCCACATCTCGCGCACGAGGATCAGCCGGTCGGGGGGCGCCACCGGCTGGCCCCGGCGACGCTCGGCGAGAGTCAGGCTCGATCCCGGCTCCATGAGGAAGGCCGGGAGCGCCCGCCACTCCGCCGGCAGCTCGGTGCGCGAGGGGTCGATGGGAGGGGCCCCCGCAATCTCCACCTGGCGCAGCGTCTCGTCGGTGGCGAAGACCCAGACCTCGCGCGCGGGCCACGCCGGCTCCCCGCCGGCGGGGCCGGCCGGTCGCGAGATCTCCCGGGGCGAGCCCTCGATTCGCGCCCTCACGGAGACGGTGAAGCGGCCGGCCCGGACCTGCACGTGAAGACGCCCCCGACCATCGAGCCGCGCGGGCAGATCGCCGCTCACGGCGACGGGCACCGACGACGCGAGGAGCGCGCCCTCGAAGACGACCTCGCGCGCCTTGCCCGAGACCTCGAGCGCGAGCTGGGTGTCAGAGAAGAGGGGGATGCCGTCCGCGATGCGGCGGAAGACCTGCAGCCGGAGGCTCTCGCCCCCGCCCGCCCCGCCCTCGGCCGCGCGCAGCCACAGCAGGCCGTCGGCCTCGCGGCGCGGGAGGCGCACGGCGCGCCCGTCGAGCTTCAGCTCGATGAGCCCGACCTCGGGCGGCACCCGGAGCGACTCCGGCCCGCGGGACCAGGCGAACCGCCCGCCCACACGATGACGCCCGGGACCGATTCCGACGGTGGGAGAGCCCCCGCGATCGACGACCGCCGCCGCCACGCCGTCGAGCGTGACGTCCTGCGGCCAGCGCTCGCCGTCCCCCGGCAGGCGGAGCTCGGTCGCGCGCTCCGCGCGCACGTCCAGCGCGAAGCCACCGCCGCTCGCCCCGAGCTCGAGGCGCAGACGACCCGGCCAGAGGCAGACCGCGCGTCCCTGAACGCGCGGGCACCCATGGTCGGGGACCTCGTCGAGCACCCAGCCGACCCAGGGTCGCAGCTCCGGCGGCAGCTGCTCCAGCGGGAAGGGCTGGGCCGCGGCGGCGGACGGGGCGAGCACGGCGCACAGCAGCACGGCGCCTAGACGCGGACGCATCAGGACCTCCCTCGCGAAGCCGAGCGGCGAGGCCGCCGCTTCCGGTACACGTCTGAAGACGCGGTCATTCCCGCCCGCGGCGTCCTCCGCCGCGCCGGGCCTCTTCCGCGGCGGATCCACTCGCCAGTCTGGCCCCCCGCCTTCCGCACGAGCCGGATCTCGCCGATGGTCATCGACCGGTCCACGGCCTTGACCATGTCGTAGACGGTGAGGGCGGCGACGGCCACCGCGTGCAGCGCCTCCATCTCCGCCCCCGTCTTCGCTTCGGTGCGCACGCGGGCCTCGACCCGGAAGCCGTCGCGCCGCGCCCGCAGCTCGACCTCCACGTGGGCGAGCGCCAGGGGGTGGCAGAGCGGGATCGCCTCCGCCGTGCGCTTGGCGGCGAGGATGCCGGCGAGGCGCGCCACCTCCACCACACCGCCCTTGCGGAGCCGCCCCGCGCGGACGAGGCGCATGGCCGAGGGCGTGATGCGGATCCTGCCCCGCGCCACCGCCTCGCGCACGGTCACCGGCTTGTCGGACACGTCCACCATGCGGGCGGCACCCTCGGCGTCGAGATGGCTCAGCCGAGCCTTCTTCCTAGAGCGGCGCACCGTCGTCCTCCAGGAAGCCGGGAGCGAGCACCGCCGGCGTCCTTTCTCCCGGTTCCGCCCGCGTCCGCTCCGCCTCGAGGATCACGAGCGCGTTGGCCCGCGCGTGCGCCACCACGTCGGCCGAGCCCGTCGAGCGCAAGGGGCGGGCGACGAGCCGCCCCTCCTGTGATCGCACGCGGGCGGGCAGGTACGCGCGGCGACCGGAGCGGTTCTTCACCGCCTCCTCGAGCTCGACCTCGACGAGCGGTCGTTCGAGGACGCGGGCCCCCTGCATCTGCAGCAGCGCCGCCCGCACGAAGAGGTCGAAGGTCACCAGGGACGAGACGGGGTTGCCGGGCAGGCCGAAGACCAGCGTCGGGCCGCGCCGGCCGAAGACGAGGGGCGCGCCCGGCTTGATCGCCACCTGCGTGAACAGGAACGTCACCCCGAGGTCGGCGAGGACCGGCTCCACGAGGTCGTAATCCCCGGCGGAGACGCCGCCCGAGACGACGAGCACGTCGGCGGGGAGCCCCCCGCGCAGGGCGTCGGCGAGGGCCTCCACGCGGTCGGGGGCGACACCCAGCACACGCACGTCGGCCCCGGCCAGGCGGGCCAGGGCGGCGAGGGCGGGGCCGTTGCTGTTGCGGATCTGCCCCGGGCGCGGGAACTCCACGACGTCGACGAGCTCGTCCCCGGTGACGAGAAGGGCGAGGCGGGGGCGGCGGCCGACCCGGACGCGGGCGCGGCCGACGGAGGCGAGGACGGCGATGGCCGCCGGAGAGATCACGCGCCCACGCTCGAGGACGACGTCCCCGGCGCGCACCTCGCAGGCGCGGGCGGCGATGTTCGCGCGCTCCTCAACCGGCGAGACGATCTCCACGCGGCCGTCCTCCCGGGACCGTGTCTTCTCGACCGGCTGCACGGCGGTGGCGCCCGGCGGCACCGGCGCCCCGGTCATGATCCGGACGGCCTGGCCGGGCCCGACGCCTCCCTCCGGCCACGAGCCCGCTCGCGCCTCGCCCACGACCGCCAGCACCGCGGGAAGTGCGCCGACGTCGGCCGCCCGCAGCGCGTAGCCGTCCATCGCCGCCCGGTCGAAGGGCGGCATGTCGGCGTCGGCGGCCACGTCCTCCCCGAGCACGCGGTGAAGCGCCTCCTCGAGCGCGACCTCCTCCACGGGCAGCACCGGCGCTTCGCGCCGCACGATGGCGAGCGCCTCGTCCACGCTGATCACGCGGTGTCCTTCCCGTCGGCGATTGTAGCCGCATCGCCCGGCTCGAGCCCCGCCCGGCCGCAGACAGCGGGCGCCCCGCCGACCCACTTGCGCTACGATGGTCGCCTTCGGAGGCGGACGTGATTTCCCCCGTGACCTGGGACGACGGCGCGGTCGTGATCCTCGACCAGAGAAGGCTCCCCCACGAGCAGTCCCTCCTGCGCTGCCGCGACCACCACGAGGTGGCCACCGCCATTCGAGACATGGCGATCCGCGGCGCGCCCGCGATCGGGGTGGCGGCCGGCTTCGCCCTCGCCCTCGGGGCGCGCCTCACGAGGGCGGAAGGGCGGCCGCTGCGGAACGAGTTCGACGACATGTGCGCGGAGCTCGCCGCGACCCGGCCCACCGCGGTCAACCTCTTCTGGGCCATCGCACGCATGCGCCGTCGCTTCGACGCCCTCGCCGCCGAGGGCGGGGAGACGATACGGACGGGGCTGCTCGCGGAGGCCCTCGCCATCCAGGCCGAGGACCTCGCCGCCTGCCGCCGCATGGGTGACCTCGGGGCCGAGCTCCTGCCCGCCGAGGCCCGGGTGCTCACACACTGCAACGCGGGCGCCCTCGCCACCGCCGGCTACGGCACCGCCCTCGGGATCGTGCGCTCCGCGGCCCGGCTCGGCAAGCTGAAGCAGGTCTTCGCGGACGAGACGCGCCCGTTCCTCCAGGGGACGCGGCTGACGACCTGGGAGCTGGTGCAGGAAGGCATCCCCACGACGCTCATCACCGACAGCATGGCCGGGCATCTCATGGCGCGCGGCGAGGTGAACGTGATCGTGGTGGGCGCCGACCGCATCGCCGCCAACGGCGACGTGGCGAACAAGATCGGCACCTACCCGCTCGCGGTGCTGGCCAGGGAGAACGGCATCCCCTTCTACGTCGCGGCCCCGCTTTCGACCCTCGACCTCGCCACCCGTGAGGGTTCCGCGATCCCCATCGAGGAGCGCGCACCGGAGGAGGTGACCCACCACGGGGGCCGTCGCCTCGCCCCCCTCGGGGTCGCGGTGCGAAACCCCGCCTTCGACATCACCCCCCACCGCTACGTGACCGCGATCATCTCCGAGGCCGGCGTGGCATGGCCGCCCTACGTGGAGAGCCTGAGGCGGCTGGCGGAGGCGGCGCGGGCGGGGGAAGGAGAGGCCTGAAGTGGCCCTGGTCCTGGGCATCGAGACCTCCTGCGACGAGACCGCGGCCGCGGTCGTCGAGGACTCGCGGCGCATCCTCTCGAGTGTCGTCTCGAGCCAGTCCGCGGTGCACGCCCCCTACGGCGGGGTCGTGCCCGAACTCGCGTCCCGCCATCACATCGAGAACATCTGCCCCGTGATCGAGCTGGCGATGAAGGACGCGGCCACCACGTTCTCGGGGCTCGAGGCGGTCGCGGTCACCCAGGGGCCAGGGCTCGTGGGCTCGCTCCTGGTCGGCGTCCAGGCGGCGAAGGGCATCGCCTTCGTTCACAAGCGCCCGCTCGTGCCCGTCCACCACGTGGCCGGGCACGTTCAGGCGACGTTCCTCGCCCACCGCCAGATCCCATTGCCCGCCCTCGCCCTCGTCGTTTCCGGCGGCCACACGAGCCTCTACGCGGTGCCGGAGGAAGGCGTCTTCCGCCTCCTCGGCCGCACCCGCGACGACGCCGCCGGGGAGGCCTTCGACAAGGTGGCGAAGCTCCTCGGCCTGGGCTACCCCGGAGGCCCGATCATCGATTCTCTCTCGCGCGGGGCGAACGACCAGGCGGTGGAGTTCACCGTGGCCCGCATCAAGGACGGACGGAGCGACTTCTCCTTCAGCGGGATCAAGACCGCGGTGCTCCTCCACGTGCGCCGGGAAGGGATCCCGCCCGTCGAGGATCCCTCGCGCCCGAGCGGCGAGATTCGCGACCTCGTCGCCTCCTTCCAGCGCACGGTGGTGACCGCCCTCGTCCGCGGGCTGGTGCGCGCGGCCGAGGAGCACCGCCCGGCGAGCCTCCTGCTGACCGGAGGCGTCGCCGCGAACTCGCTCCTGCGCGAGGAGGCGACGCGGGCGGCGGGGACGCTCGGGGTGCCGATCTTCATCCCGCCCCCCGACCTCTCCACCGACAACGCGGCGATGATCGCCGCCGCGGGCTTCGTCAACCTCCGGCGCGGCCTTCACGCCGGGTGGGACCTCAACGCCGAGCCCCACCTCCCCCTCGGGTGAGCAAGAAAGGCATCTTGACAGGGCCTCGAAGCGTGGACTAACGTCAAAAGTTGTAAAGACGAGGCCAACGGGGACTGATGGACGCCGACAGACGGCTCGCCCTTTCGAACTTCTACCGCGAGGAGTTCCTGAGGCACATCGAGTACCTCCAGTCGGCCGGGATCTTCGACGAGACGAGCCGCGACGTTGTCGATCGGACCTGCGAGCTGCTGCGGACCCGCCTCGATCACGTCTGCGACCTCGACGGCTTCCCCGCCCTCGCCGAGTCCCTCCTCCAGAGCTTCGACGCCCTCACCCGCCTGAGCGTCCTCGACCCGCGCCGCCGTCATTGAGCGTGCGGTGGGACCACGCGCGGCTCCGCCGCGCCGCGCGCGAGATCCTCGCCGAGGCCCTCCGCGCCGCCGATCCCGCCCTGCTCGTCCGCCGACACCTGCGGGTCCGGGGCGGGGTGCTCGAGGCGGCCGGGCTCCGACGCCGCCGGGGCCGCGGGCGGGTGGCGCTCCTCGCGGCGGGCAAGGCGGCGGTCCCGATGGCGCAGGCGGCGGAGGCGATCCTCGGACCGCTCCTCGGGGCGGGGATCGCGGTCTCGACCGCGTCGGCCTCGGGCCTCCCGCGCGTACGGCTCCTCACCGCGAGCCATCCCGTCCCCGACCGGCGAGGCCTCGCCGCGGCGGCGGAGGTGGCGGCTCTCGCACGGGGCCTCGGCGAGGACGACCTCCTGCTCGTCCTGCTCTCGGGAGGGGCCTCGGCGCTGCTGCCCGCCCCCGCGGAGGGCATCTCGCTCGAGGACAAGGGGCGCACGACGGCGCTGCTGCTACGCGCGGGGGCGACGATCCACGAGCTGAACGCGGTGCGGAAGCACCTCTCTCAGCTCAAGGGGGGCGGCCTGGCGCGCCTGGCCGCGCCGGCGAGGCTGGTGACGCTCGTCCTCTCCGATGTCGTCGGCGACGACCTCTCGACCATCGCCTCCGGCCCCACCGTGCCCGACCCCACCACGTTCGCCGAGGCGCTCGCGGTGCTCAGGCACCGCGGCGTCCTCGCCGAGGTGCCGGCCGCCGTCCGGGCGAGGCTCGAGCGGGGGATGCGGGGGGAGCTAAAGGAGACGCCGAAGCCGGGTGACCCGGCCTTCCGCCGCGTCGTGACGCGGATCGTCGGCAGCAACCGGCTCAGCATCGCCGCGGCGGCGCGGGCGGCGAGCAGGCAGGGCCTACGCCCGGTCGTGCTGACGACCCGCCTCGAGGGCGAGGCTCGCGAGGCGGCGCGCGTGCTGGTGGCGGTGCTCGCCGAGTGCGTCGCCTCCGGCCGCCCCGCGCGGCCGCCGGTGTGCCTCCTCGCCGGAGGCGAGACGACGGTGACGGTGCGGGGGGAGGGACAGGGCGGCCGCAACCAGGAACTGGCGGTGGCGGGGGCGGCGGCGCTCGCCGGCTTCGCCGCCCCCGCCGTCCTCGCGAGCCTCGCCACGGACGGCGTCGACGGGATGAGCGACGGTGCGGGCGGCATCGTCGACGACCGCAGCGCGGCACGGGCGGCGGATCTGGGCCTCGCTCCCCCCGAGGCCTTCCTCGCCGCAAGCGACACCCGCAACTTCCTGGGCCCGCTGGGGGACCTGATCGTGACGGGCCCGACCGGCACCAACGTGGTCGACGTGGTGGCCCTCCTGGCTGGTCCTCCCCCGGGCCGGCGGCTATAATCGCCGGGTTCGGACGAGCGCAAGGGGGCCGCCTTTGGGCCACAAGCCCGTCGACGAGCCGGACGACGAGGAGAGGCGAGAGGGGGAGCAAGCGGAGGAAGGGGGCCTCGAGGCCTCCCTCGAGCCGCCCCCTCAGGGCGACGCGGCCCAGCAGCTCGAGCGCCGCGCCCGCCTGGCCGAGGACCGCCTGACCGAGGTCCTCGCCGCCTACCGCAAGGTCAGGACCGACAACGAAGGCTTTCGCGACCGCGTCAGCCGCAACGTCGAGCGCCGCTACGAGCTGCGCCGTGAGAAGCTGCTCCTCCGGTTCATCGACATCCTCGACAACCTGGACCGCGCGCTCGAGGCCGCGGAGCTGAGCTATGCCGGCAACCCCCTCATCGAGGGCCTCATCCTCGTCCGGACCCAGCTCCTGCAGACGCTCAACGACGAGGGCCTCGAGCGCATCCCGGTCCTGGGGCTGCCCTACGATCCGGGGGTCAGCGAGGCGGTGGGGACCCAGGCCGTCCCCGACCAGGAGCACGACCACGTCGTCGTCAAGGAGCTGATGCGCGGCTACCGGCTGAGCGGCCGCGTCGCCCGGGCCTCGCGTGTGGTCGTCGGCGAGTACCGCGAGGGGGCGGGGGCGGCGAAGCTGGCGTCGGAGGCGCTCATCGGCGCCGACGAGACGCCTCGCGGGGGCCGCGTCGAAGGCGACGACCCCGCGGCCAGCACGCCCCTCGACGACGACGAGATGCTCGACGAGCGGGACACGGGCGGCGGCGATTAGCAACTTGCGCTAAAGGCGGGGGTCCACCGGACGCGGCTCGGCGCGCGGGCTGGTTTGGGGCTCGGCGTGCACCCCGTCTGCGGGCGCGCAGCTTCGAAGCGCAACGGCGTCCTCGCCGGGGCCCCGCCCGCCGAGCCCTCACCGGCGCGGCCTTCTCCGCCCACACGACTTGGGTTACATGGCACTAGAAGACATAGGCGAGGGCGAAGCCGACCTGGGCGACCATCATCATCATGTACATGTGCGTCCAGGAGGGGTGGTTCTCGGTGAAGGCAAGCTCCTCCGGCTTCCGCACGAGAAGGTAGACGGTGTAGATCCCGTAGAGGACGAGCGCCGCCGCCAGCGCGTCCAGCAGTGACGGGTTGCCGGTCAGTGTCCCCGCCCGCACGCCGAGGGGGATGAGCAGGAAGGGCAGCACGAAGAAGGGGGCGATCATCCAGGCCGCCTTCTTGACCCCGTAGAGGATCGGGAGCGTCTGGCAGCCGCCGGCGCGGTCGCCCTCGATGTCGGCAAAGTCCTTGGTCGAGGTCGCGCCGAGGACGAACAGCCCGAAGATCGCGCCGATGTACCACGGCTCCACGTCCGCCACCGTCTTCACCGTCGACCAGCCTGCGACCTTGAGCAGCAGACCTCTCGGGATCGCGATCGTGACGTTGGCCCAGATCCCGTGCCGCTTGGTGCGCAGCGGCGGCGCCGAGTAGGCCCAGACGAGGACGCTCGTGAACAGCACGATCCAGAAGCACTCCCGCCGTGCCTCGAGCCCGCGCGGCGTGGCGAGCCAGGCGAGAACCCACGACACCACGAAGGCGGCGAGCGTGAAGCCCCACGCCGCTCGCATCGAGAGCGAGCCCGACGGCAGCGGGCGCTTCGGCTTGTTCACTCGGTCGATCTCGAGGTCGTAGATCTGGTTGATCGCGTTGCTGGCGGAGTTCAGCCCCGCCGCCATCAACGCCCCGAACAGCACCGGGAGCGCCATCTCGAGCGTGACCGGGGCCTTCGTGCCGTGGGCGCCCCAGGCGGTGACGGCACCGCTCACGACCCCGAGGGAGGGAGGGATGAGCGTGAAGGGACGCGCGAAGTCGACGTATGTCCGCAGCCGGCTCATGCGGGACGCGCTCACGGCGAGAGCAGGGGCGAGGCCCACCCCCGCGCCTTCACGAGGAGGACCACGAGGAGCGCGCCGATCGCGGTGTTGACTGCGTTCAGCAGCTCGTTGCCCATCCAGCCCCGGCGCTCGGCCACCGTCCCGAGGACGCTCTCGGCGAGGCTGCCCAGGAACCCCGCGACCCCGACGAGCGCAACCGCCGGGCGACCATAGAGCCCGACGACGGCGCCCAGCCCCGCGACCACGAGCGCCCCCCCGAGGCCGCTCAGCGTCCCCTCGAGGCTCACCGCCCCGTCCGTGCCCGGCGGCACCGGGCGCAGCGTCGTGACCAGAAACGTGCGCCGGCCGAACGCCTTGCCGACCTCGGAGGAGCAGGTGTCGGCGGCGGCGGTCGCGACCGCCCCCGCGTAGGCGAGCACGAGCAGGTCGCGGAAAGGGGGCGGCGCCATGCCGGCGAGGACGGCGAGGACGGCGGGGACGCCTCCGTTCGCCCAGGCGTGAGGCCATCCCCTCGCCCCGCCCCTCTCCTGCGCGATGCCGCGCGCGGCCTTGGCTCGGTAGCCGAGCCGCGTCGTCACGCTCCCGAGCACGAAGAAGGCGACCATCAGCCAGAGCCCGCCGAGGCCGAGGGCGGCGGTGATCGCGGTCCCGATCACGATCGCGGACAGGGCCCCGGGGACGTCGATGGCGCGCGCGCGCAGGGAGGCGAGAGCGATCGCGCCGTTGAGGAGGAGGCCGACCGCGACCCGCGTGGGCAGGCTTGGATCGCCGAGGAGGAGCTGCGGGTCGGCGCCGGCGGCGAGCGGCAGCACGAGCGCCGCCGCGAGCGGCACCGTGAGGTTGTCGTCGAGCGTCGTCGGCACCGACTCGACGAGGGCGCAGGCGACGGCGGCTACGAATGCGATCCCGACCGTCCGCGGCCAGTGCAGCGCGTCCGGGGCCAGCGGGAGGTGCGCCACCCAGGCCCAGAGCCCCGCCGCCGCCGGGGTGCCGAACGCGACGAAGGCGAGGAGGCCCCACCACCCCTTGCGCGGGTTCCACGGTAGCCGCGGCCCACCCGCGAGCTGTCCCACGAGACCCGCCATCCCGTCGCCCACGGCGAGGAGTCCCCAGCCGGCGGCCGCGATCCACGGGCGGTCGCGGAAGAGGAGGATCAGCCCGAGCACCGTGAGCGGGTAGAGCAGGATGCCCGCCGCGTAGCCGCGCGAGCGGTCACCCCCGCGCCACAGGCTCCTCCCGCCGACGCGGGGCAGGACCTGCCAGTTGAAGAGGAAGGCGAGGATCGCCAGCCCCGCCGCCTGCGGCCAGGTGAGCCAGCGCAGGAGCGGTGCAAAGCCCCCGCAGCCAACATGCAGGACCCGGCGGACGAGCTCACCGCGCCCGAGGCTCACGCCGCTCCCACCGCCACCGGCACCTGCCCCGTCTCGCGCAGCCAGCGGATCGTCTCCCGCAGTCCCTCGCGGAGCGGCCGCGAGCGGTAGCCCAGCTCGCGCTCCGCCTTGCCGCTCGCGCAGGCCCAGTGCTCACGGAAGAGGGCCACTTCGGCATGCGTGAGCTGTGGGGTGTGGCCGGTCAGCTCCGCCCACAGCCACTGCAGGCCGCCGAGGACGGCGGCGACGCCGTAGGGAATGTGCAGCCGCGGCGGGGGCACGCCGGCGATCTCCTCGACGAGGGCGAACACCTGCCGGAGGCTCGCGTTCTCGCCCCCGAGCACGTAGCGCTCGCCCCGTCCCCCCCGCTCCAGGGCGGCGACGTGGCCTTCGGCCACGTCCTCGACGAAGGAGTACGACCAGAGGCGGTCGCCAGGTCCGACGAGCCCCGGCAGCCGCCGGTTGAGATGGTCGGCGATCATGCGCCCAACGAGGTTGCCCTCGGTCATGCTCCCGGGGCCGTAGATGGCGCCCGGATAGAGAAGGACCACGTCCTGCCCGGAGTGGGCCGCCGCGCGTGCCACCGCGTCTGCCTGCGCCTTGGTCCGCTCGTAGGCGTTTCGGAAGGGCGGGCCAGGGTGCGTCCGCGCCTCGTCGAGGGGATTCTCGCCGGAAGGGCCGAGGGCGAAGAAGGACGATGTGTAGACGAGCCGCGCGCCGGCAGCGAGGGCGGCGGCGAGGGCGTGCCGGAGCCCGTCGACGTTCACGGCCTCGAACCGGCGCGGGTCGGGCACCCAGACCTTGACGAGCGCGGCCATGTGCATCACCGCCTGGCAGCCCTCCGCCGCCCGCCGAAGCGAGTCGCCATCGGTCACGTCGCCCCGCGCGACCTCCGCCGACGGGGGAACGCCGTCGAGCCGGCTCCCGGCACGGGCCAGGACCCGCAGGGCGTGCCCCCGCGCCGCGAGGCGGCGTGCGACGGCGCCGCCGAGGAACCCGGTGGCCCCGGTGAGGAGGACCTTCATCGCCTCACGGGCGCGGAATCCGCGGTGCGCTCCCTCCAGTCCTCGAGCAGCTCCGAGAGCGTCCGCTCGAGATCGATGCGCGGCTCCCACCCCGTCGCCGAGCGCAGGCGGGACGGGTCTCCGATCAGGGCGGGAACGTCGGAGGGGCGCAGCCGCTCGGCGTCGACCTGCACGTCCACCTTAGCCCCCGAGGCCGCGATCAGGATGTCCAGGAGCTCCCGGATGCGCCGTCCCCGGCCGCTGCACACGTTGTAGACGACACCCGGCTCGCCCCTCTCGACGAGCGCCCAGTAGGCGCGCACGACGTCGCGCACGTCGGTGTAGTCGCGGATCGCGTCGAGGTTGCCCACCTGCACCACCGGCCGCCGCCGCCCCGCCTCGATCTCGGCCAGCTGACGTGCGAAGGAGCTCTCGGCGAAGGCCTCGCCCCGCCCGGGGCCGGTGTGGTGGAAGGTCCGGGTGAGCACGACCCGCATCCCCCCCGCCGGACCGTAGAGCCGGGCGAGGGCGGCCTGGGCCACCTTGCTCACCGCGTAGGGCGAGCTCGGCCGGAGGGGGGCGTCCTCAGTGAGGGGCAGCTCCGAGGGATCGACGAGCCCGTACTCCTCGGCGCTGCCCACCACGAGCACGTCGGGCCGGAGAGAGCGGCGGCGGACCGCGTCGAGCAGGTGGACGATCCCGAGCACGTTGGTGCGCAGCGTCGCCCCGGGGTCGATCCACGACTGGTGGACGCTCGACTGCCCCGCGAGGTGCACGATCCGGTCCGGTCGCACCACCGCGAGGACGGCCTCGAGCGATGCGGGGTCGTTGACGTCGGCCTCGAGCACCGTCATGCGCGCCCCCCCCGCCCGCGGCGCGCGGCCGTGGGGACGGACGATCCCGAAGACCTCCACCTCGGGCCGCTCGCGTCGAAGCAGCTCGACGAGATGGGACGCGGCGAAGCCCGCGGCCCCCGTGAGCAGCAGCTTCACCGGTAGCCCGCGAGCCCCTGACGATCGGCGATCGTGTCCTGGCCCATGAAGTTGCCCATGGAGCCCACGTTGGCGAGCTCGAGCCTGAAGTTCCACTGTCGCTCGTTGCGGCCGTTCCAGTTGTACTGGATCACCTCCACCCGGAAGCCGCAGCACTGGACCGAGTAGCGGAGCTGTCCACGCACCTGCCAGAAGATGCGGTTGACCATGTCGTAGTCCGCCCCCCCCTCCAGATGCAGCCGCCGGGGCAGGAGGTCGATCGCCGCCGAGCCCCGCAGGGACTCCGACACCACGACACGCTGCGAGGGGTCCTCGGAGAGGCGGACCGATCGCGACCAGCCCCCCTGCACGTTGAAGCGGGGCTGGTTGAGGGAGCCGAGGATGCTGTGGCGGCGGACCTGCTCGAAGTTGACGTCGTACTCGAGGTGGAAGTCGAGGGAGAAGTCGGGCGTCGGCCGGAGACGCATCCGCGACATGAGGGGCGAGAAGTGCTCGGGGCGAAAGCCGGGACCGAAGGCGGAGGATGAGTAGTTGGGGTCGAAGTTGCTCTGGCCCTCCGCGATCTGGACGTAGTAGGTCTGCATGAGCCGCCAGGTGAAGAACTCGTAGGGGATGGTTCGTCCCCCCGGGCCTCGCCGCTTGGCAAGGAAGCGCTGGACGAGCGAGTAGGCGATCTGGTTGGTCCCGAGGAAGTAGTCGAGCCCGTCGAACTTGGGGATCGCGTTGAAGTCATCGACGCGCGTGCGGTAGGTCCAGGTGATCTCGGGGCCGATCACGTGCTTGAAGCGCTCGGAGTAGGAACCGCCGGGGGTGTCGAAGACCCGGGAAAAGGTCGGTCCGCGCAGGTCGGCGGAGGCTTCGAAGAACGAGCGGTTCAGCGGGGGGCCGATGAGCGCGCTCACCCCCTCCTGGTCGACGCCGTAGCTCGTCCCGTAGCGTGTATAGCGGTAGCCGAGCTGAGGGGTGAGCTGCAGGAAGCTGAGGCGCATCGGCCGCGACACCGTGGGCGCGAAGTCGAACCGCGGATAGCGGTCGACGCTGTCCTCGGTGCCGTACACCAGGCGGTCCGCGGTGGCCTCGAATCCCACGATGAGCCCTCCGAGGCCGACGAGGCGCGGGTAGCGGCGCAGGCCGATCCCGGGGACGTGACCGTTGACGCGGGTGGAGCTCGTCCCGAAGTACGTGGTCGTCGAGTCGGCGTAGGCCCGCAGCGTGGCGACCCCGAGGTCGCTTTCGAGGCTGCCCGCCCAGCGCTGGGTGCGCGTGGTGGCGAGGTTGAAGTTGTCCTGGAAGCGCTGCTGGAAGAGCAGATTGCTGTACTGGCGGACCTGCACCGCGGCGCGCGTCTTCCCCGGCAGCAGCTGGAGGGCGTTCCAGTCGAGGTCGTAGTCCAGCTCCGCCCCATCCCGCGGGGCGAAGACGTAGGTGCGGAAGGTCCCCCGCGAGGGCGCCCTCTGCGCGTAGCGCAGCTCGTGCCCGAAGCCGTAGCCGATCTCGGAGTAGGAGTCGGCGTAGAAGGTCTGGTCCCAGCTCCGGTTCATCGCCCAGAAGAAGCCGCTGCCGATGGTGAAGCCCCGGGTGGAGGAGTGGCCGAAGTGCGGGAAGAGGAACCCGGTGGAGCGGCCGTCGCGTCGGATCGGGTAGTACACCCAGGGCAGGTACAGCGCCGGCACGGACTTGATCTTGAACAGAGCGTTCGTGGCCACGATCTTGTCGCCGACGTCGATGCGGGCTCTCGACGCGGAGAACGACCAGCGTGGGTTCGCCTGGGCGCAGGACGTGAACTTCCCTCCCTCGACGCGGTAGGTCTGGTCGTCCACGCGCTCGATCTTCCGTCCCTCGACGAAGACCCCCGGCTCGACGTAGCCGACCGCGTTCAGGAAGACCCCCCGCCCCTGCTCGTCGACCTCCAGCCGGTCCCCGGAGAGCCGCTCCTCGCCCCGGATGAAGACCACGTTCCCCTCCGCCACCATGCGCCGCTTCACGCTCCCGTCCGGCTGTTCTTCCTCGAAGACATCCGCGCGGTCGGCGAGGATGCGCATTCCGGCGACGCTAAGGTCCACCGGGCCCCGGGCCGTGAAGTGCCCCTTCTCGACCTGCTCGTAGGACTCGGCCCGGACGCGCATCTCCCCGGGGGCAGGTGCGCCCGGCTCCTCGGCCGCGGCCTCGGGCGCCTCTTTCTCCTCCTGCGCCCGCACGGGCGCGACGCCGAGCGCGAGGGCCGGCCCGGCGAGCAGGAGCAGCAGGGGTCGCCTCAGCGTTTCGCCTCTCGCGGCGCGGCGTCGGGCCGCGCTACACCGCCGCCATGCCCAGCACGTGGAAGCCGCCGTCCACATGGATGACCTCGCCCGTGATGCCGCGCGAGAGCGGGGAGACGAGGAAGAGCGCCGTGTCGCCGACCTCCTCCTGCTCGGTGTTCTTGCGGAGTGGCGCGTTCGTGCGGTGGTACTCGAGCAGCTTCGAGAGCCCGTGCACCCCGGAGGCGGCGAGCGTCTTGATCGGGCCCGCGGAGATGGCGTTGACGCGGATACCTCGGGGGCCGAGGTCGGCGGCGAGGTAGCGGACCGACATCTCGAGGGCAGCCTTGGCGACGCCCATCACGTTGTAGTTCGGGACCACACGCTCGCCCCCGAGGTAGCTCAACGTCACGATGCTCCCCCCTCGCCCCTCCATGAGAGGGGCCGTCTCCCGGGCGAGGGCGGTGAGCGAGTAGGCGGAGATGTCCTGCGCGATCCGGTAACCCTCCCGCGAGGTCGCGATGTACTCTCCGTCCAGCTCCTCCCGCAGCGCGAAGGCCACCGCGTGGACGACGAAGTCCAGGGAGCCGAATTCCTTGCGTACGGCCTCCGCCACCGCCTTGATGTCCTCGTCGCGGGCGACGTCGCACGGCACCACGAGGGGCTCGCGCAGCTCCCCCGCGAGCTCCCGGACGTTCCCCTCGAGCCGCTCGCCCTGGAAGGTCACCGCGAGACGAGCCCCCTCGCGGTGCACCGCGCGGGCGATGCCCCAGGCGATCGAGCGCTTGTTGGCGATGCCCAGGACGAGGCCGTGCCTGCCCTCGAGAAGCATGGATCCTCCGCCGACGAGGCACTATATCATCAGCGTCGCGCACGCCATGACGACCTGGCCGATCACCCTCGCCGACGTCGTCGCCGCGAGAGAGAGGCTGCGCCCGCATCTCGCGCCGACGCCGCTGCGATCCTACGCCACGCTCGACGCCGCGGTGGGCCTCGGCATCCGGGTGCTCGTCAAGCACGAGAACTTCCAGCCCACGGGGGCGTTCAAGGTCCGCAACGCGCTCGCCGCCCTGACCGCTCTCCCGGAAGGGACCCGCCGCGGCGTCGTGGCCGCGACGCGGGGCAATCACGGTCTCGGCCTGGCCTGGGCCGGACGGCGCCTCGGCATGCCGGTGACGGTGTGCGTCCCCCGCGGCAACAACCCGGAAAAGAACGCGGCGGTGACGGGGCTCGGCGCCCGGCTCGTCGAGGAGGGCCGGGACTACGACGAGTCGGTCGCGGTCGCGGAGCGGCTGGTTCGGGAGCAGGGCCTGCACCTCGTCCACTCGACCAACGACCCCGCGGTCGTCGCCGGGGCGGGGACCCTCACCCTCGAGATGCTCGAGGAGGCGGCGGAGATCGACGCCCTCGTCTACGCCGTGGGCGGGGGCTCGCAGGCCGTCGGCGGGCTGACGGTGGCGCGTGCGGTGCGACCCGGCCTCGGCGTGTACGCGGCGCAGGCGGCGGGGGCGGCCGCCATCCACGACGCCTGGCACCTCGGGCGGCCGGTCTCGAAGCCGACGGCGGAGACCTTTGCCGACGGGCTCGCGACGCGCAATACCTACGCCCTCACCTTCGAGCCGCTGCGGGAGGGGCTCGCCGGCTTCGTCGCCGTCTCCGAGGCGCAGCTCGCGGAAGCGGTGCGCCTCGCGCTGTCGACGACCCATACCCTCGTCGAGGGCGCGGGGGCGGCGGGGCTGGCCGGCCTCCTCGCGCTCCGCGACACGCTCGCGGGGAAGACGGTGGGGATCGTCTTCTCCGGCGCCAACATCGACGCCGTGACGCTACAGCGCGTGCTCAGCGCCGAGATCCGCTAACGAGGCTAGGCCTTGCCGAGCTCGTCGCTGGTGCGGCCCCGCAGGGCGAGGATCCGCTCCACAACCTCGCCCACCACGCTGTTGGGCGTCGAGGCCCCGGCGGTGAGCCCGACCCTCACCGGCCCCGGCGGCAGCCAGCCCTCGGTGGTGACCTCTTCCGACCCGCCCACCGGCCGGTGTCGGATGCGCGTCCCCTCGATGCGGCCCGCCCCGTTGATGTGGTAGGTGGGCAGCCGCGCGGCGCAGATGCGGGTGAGGGCCTGCGTGTTGCTGCTGTTGTACCCGCCGATCACGACCGTGAGGTCGAGCCCGCCCTCCTCGAGCATGCGGATGACCGCGTCCTGCCGGTCTTGTGTCGCCGAGCAGATGGTGTCGAAGGCCCGGAAACGCTCGCCGAGCGTCTCCTCTCCGTACCGCTCCCGCATCGCCGAGCGCACCATCTCCTGGATCTCGAGGCTCTCGCTCATCAGCATCGTCGTCTGGTTCGCGAGGCCGATCCGCAGGAGGTCGCGCTCGGGGTCGAAGCCCGGGCTCACCGCGACCCGGAAGCGCTCGAGAAGCGAGGAGGCCGCGACCTCCCCCCGGATGAAGCCGCAGACGACCGCCGCCTCCTCCCGGTCGCGCACGCAAAGGTACTGGCCTCCGGGGTAGGTGAGGGTCTGGGAGGCGGTGGCTTTCGTCTCCTCGTGGTAGTGCTTGCCGTGGATGACGGCCGTAAAGCCCTCGCGCGCGTAGCGATGGACGTTCTTCCAGACGTTGAGGACGCTCCCGCAGGTCGTGTCCACGAGGATGCATCCCTTGGCACGCAGGTACTGCATCTCGACGACGGGCACGCCGAAGGCGGGCAGGATCACTACGTCCTCCTCCCGCACCTCGGTGTACCGCTCCTGCGGGGTGCGGTGGTCGGGCAGGATCGTGATGCCGAGGGCCTGGAGGCGGGAGTTGACCTCGGGGTTGTGGATGATCTCCCCGCAGAGGAAGATCCTCCGGTCGGGGAACTTCTCCCGCGTCTCGTAGGCGTACTCGACGGCACGGTCGACGCCGTAGCAGAAGCCGAACTCCCGCGCGAGGCGCAGCGTGATCTCCCCCGCCTTCGCGGCGTGGCCGAGCTCCACCAGCCGCTCGACGACCCGGCTGTGGTAGCTCCGCGCGAGCACCGGGCGGACGACCTCCTTGAGGTTGAACCCCTTCTGGAAGTACGTCTGCGTCCGGCTCTCACCCATGGCAGGACCCGAAGCTTCGAGCATAACCCAAGAGCGGGCGTTATGCTTGTCGGCGCCATGCGCCGGGCGCTCGGCGGCGGCACCGGCTTCAAGGTCTCCCTTCCCCCCGGACGCGAGCGCGGCTGACCGTTCTGTTGTGGACAGGACGGCCGGCTGTCGTGTAGCATCGCGGGCCGTCAGACGAACGTCGCTCCAGCGTCACCGCCCCGTCACGTCCAAGGGGGGCCGCCATGAACGCCGACACCGTCATCCGCTGGTTCCTGCCGAAGGAGGAGCGCTTCCACGAGCTGCTCGGGAGGGACACCCAGAACCTCCTGCGCGCGGGCCGGCTCTTTGCCGAGATCGCGCACGCCCAGAACCTCGAGGAGCGCCGGGTCAAGTCGGTGCACCTCAAGGCGGTCGAGCACGAAGGCGACCAGATCACCCGGCTCATCTTCGAGGCCCTCAACTCGAGCTTCATCACGCCCTTCGACCGTGAGGACATCCGCTCGCTCGCGATGGACCTCGACGACGTGCTCGACCACCTCGAGGGCGTCGCCCAGTCCCTCGTTCTCTTCGAGCTCGATGATTCTCCGGCCGCCCTCCGGCAGTTCTCGGACATCCTGGTCCAGATGACGACGGAGGTCCACCGTCTGACCGGGCTCGTCTGGGACATGGCCAACGCCCGGGCGATACAGGACGGCATCGTCCACATCTCCGAGCTCGAGAACCAGGGGGACGCGCTCTACGCCACCGTGATCGCCGACCTCTTCAAGGGGACCTCGTCGAACGCCACCGAGCTTCTCAAGTGGAAGGAGGTCTACGACGGGCTGGAGGATGCCTGCGACGCCGCAAAGGACTACACCCACGCCCTCGGCAACGTCGTGCTCAAGAGCAGCTGAGCCCCCGGGAAGCGCCGTGCCCGATCTCGACCCGCTTCTTCGCATCGCACCCTGGCTGCTCCTCATCCTCGCCGCCGAGTTCGTCAACGGATGGACGGACGCCCCCAACGCCATCGCAACCGTGGTCTCGACGCGTGTCCTCCGCCCCCACCAGGCGGTCATCATGGCCGCGGTGTTGAACGCGGGGGGGGCCTTCGCGGGCACCGCGGTCGCGGCCACCATCGGCAAGGGCATCCTGCGCGCCGAGGCCATCGACGTCACCACCGTGGGTGCGGCGATGATGGGGATCGTGATCTGGAGCACCGTCGCGTGGTACCACGGCCTGCCCACGAGCGAGAGCCACGGCCTCGTCGCCGGCCTCGCCGGCGCCGGCCTCGCGGTGGCAGGACCCTCGGTCCTCCTCGCCGAGGGGTGGAGGAAGGTCTTCATCGGCATACTGTTCTCGACCTTTCTCGGCTTCGCGGCCGGGATCACGCTGATGTTCACGATCTACTGGGTGTTCCGGCGGACGCACCCGGGGAAGGTGCGGCGGATCTTCGGGCGGATGCAGGTTCTCTCGGCAGCGCTCATGGCGTTCAGCCACGGCAGCAACGACGGGCAGAAGTTCATCGGCGTCTTCACCCTCGCCCTCGTGCTGGGGGGGATCCTCCCCGTTTTCCAGGTCCCGGCCTGGGTGATCGTCCTCTGCGCGGCCACGATGGCGGTGGGGACGGCGGTGGGCGGCTGGCGCATCATCCGCACGATGGGGGTCCGCCTGACCAAGCTTGAGTCCGTCCACGGCTTCGCGGCCGAAACCGCGGCCGGGCTCACGATCCAGGGTGCGGCCGTGCTCGGGATCCCGCTCAGCACCACGCACACGATCTCGACCGCGATCATGGGGGTGGGGGCGAGCCGGCGCCTCTCCGCCGTGCGCTGGGGCGTCGCCGGCAACATCGTCCTCGCCTGGATCCTTACCTTCCCGATCTGCGGGGCGATCGCCTACCTGACGGCCAAGCTGTTGCACTAGGACCCACCCCTCCACGGGGCCCCGCGCGGCGAGGGTCAGGGGAATACGGCGAGCCCCATCGCGCGGCAGGCCTCGCCGAGACGTCGATCGTAGGTGAGGACCGAGGCCGCCTCCTCCCCCAGGGCGAGGGCAAGGTGAAGGGCGTCCGCCGCGCGCAGAGGAATCGAGTCGAGGCTCACCAGAAGCCGCTCCGCCTTACGGTGGGTGGCGGGCATCAGCTCGGCACGCCGGAAGAAGCCCGCCGCGAGATCGTCCCGGATGGCGCGTTGGAGCCGAACGACGAGGCCCGGGGTCAGGGCGCCGTCCCGCCGGCGGCGGCAGAGCGAGGAGACGACCTCGGTCACGGCCAGCTCGGAGACGATCACGTCGCGCCTGCCGACGATGGCTGCGTTGAGCTCGTCGCTCCCCGGCTCAGGCAGGTAGAGCTTGCCGAGTGCGCTGGCGTCCAGGTAGACCGGCCCGGGCAGGGGGACCAACGGACCCCTCTCAGAGCCGGTCCACCCGGTCCTCGACCACGGCCTCGGACAGGCTCGGCGTCAGAATGGGCATCCGGCGCCGTAACGCCGACCGATCGGGAAAGGGGCGGGCGCCCTCGTGGATAGGTGGCACAAGGCGGGCCACGGGCTCTCCCCGGTCGGTGATCACGACCTCCCGGCCCTTCCGCACTTCGGCGATAAGGGCCGAGAGACTCTGTCGGGCCTCTCGGATTCCCGCCTTCCTCATGGAGCCAGTGTGCTACATGTAGCACACTGCGTCAAGCCGCCCCACTCAAGCCCCGCTCAGGCTCGAGGGGGCGGAGCGGGCGTGGGACCCGCAGGGTCGACCGCCGTCCCCTCCCGGGCGCCGAAGGTCCGCAGCGCTTGGGGCTCGCCCTCGAGGGCGAGCACGGCGAAGGTGCCGGGGTGGGAGCGGCAGTAGCGGTCGGCGACCTCCGGCCCCGCGACGAGGAACGCGGTGGCGACGGCGTCCGCCACCGCCGCCTCGTCGGCCACGACCGACGCCGCGCGCACGCCGGAGGCGGGCTCGCCGGTGCGGGGGTCGATGACGTGGCCGTAGCGACGACCGCCCGCCTCGAAGCGCTGCTCGCCGGCACCGCTCGTCCCCGAGGCGCCGTCCCGGAGGCGGATCCGCGCGAGCGTCTCCCCGCCCGGGCGGAGGGCCACCTCCCATTCCTCCGCCCCCCAGGCGAGGAGGCTGCTCCCGCCCGCGGAGAGGAGCGCCCGGGCGACGCCGCGCCGCCGGAGGCCTTCCGCGATGCGGTCGAGCGTCCACCCCTTGCCGATGCTGCCGAGGTTCAGCTCGACGCCCTCGGCCACGAAGCGCACCGACCGGCGGGCTTCGTCCAGCTCGACCTTGTCCATCCCCACCCGAGCTCTCGCCGCCGCGAGCTCGTCCGGGGCCGGCCGCCGTCCCTTCCGCTCGAGGAAGCCCCAAGCGCGGCTGAGCGGAGTGCTCGTGGGGTCGAAGGCGCCGTCCGTCTCCGCCTGGAGCGCTTGGCACAGCCGGAGGAGCGAGAAGAGCGACGGCGTCACCTCCACCCGGCGGCGGGCGGCTTCGCGGTTGACGCGTCGCAGCTCGCTCGTCTCCCGGAAGAGGCTGAGCGCGGCCTCGTGGGCGTCCACCTCGTCGAGCGCCTCGCGCGCGGCGGCGAGGTGCCGCACGTCCTCCGAGGGAAGGACGATCTCGAAGCGGCACGCCATGGCCCGACGGTGGATCCGGACCCAGTGGCCGCCCGCGGCCCGCACGCTGGGGAGGCGGGTGAGGAGCTCCCGCCTCCCGATGCGCCCGCCGGTCGGCGCCTCATCGGACGCCGCGAGACGCAGCTGCGGAAAGGGGGGCGCGGGCGAGTCTGCCTCCGGAGGCGCGGTCCGCTCCAGCCACTCGCCGAGGGCGCGCCGGAGCGGCTCGAGCTCGAGGCCCGCGTAGCGGTCGGGGTAGGGAGAGAGACGAGCGAGGGCGCGCGACCACAGGGAGCGCGCGCCGGCTCGGTTGCGGTTGCCCTCGTGGTAGAAGGCGACCGCGGCCTGGATCAGACCCTGGACGAAGTCCCGCCCCGGACCGCGAAGTCCCGACCACATCTCCTCCAGCGTGTCGTGGCACTCGAAGAAGAGCCCGGCGTTCCACTCGCGGACCCCCGTCTCGAGCGCCCGGCACTCCTCCTCCGAGAACGTCGGCTCCGGGAGCGGCGTTGCCGGCGAGGGGGACCTCACGAGCCGGGAGAGGCGAGCGGCTCGAGGGTGATTGCGGTGACCGCCCGTGCGCGCTCCAGCGCGCGCTTCGACTCGCGGTAGAGCTCGATCTGCGCCCGGTAGGGCTCCTCGCCCTTGGCCGGCCGCCGACGGCGGTAGGAGCCGTCGGTCTGGAGGCGTCGCGCCTTGACGTTGTCCTGAAAGATGGCGTCCAGGGCGAGGAGGACCTTCTGCCGTCCCTCCGCGGATTCGACGGGGAAGAGCAGCTCGATCCGGCGGTCCAGGTTTCGGGGCATCCAGTCCGCGCTCGAGAGGTAGACCTCCTCGTCGCCGCCGTTGCGGAAGTGGAAGATCCGCGAGTGCTCGAGGAAGCGGTCCACGACGGAGACGACCTCGATCCCCTCGCTCGTGCCCTTGAGCCCGGGACGGAGGCAGCAGATGCCGCGCACGGCGAGGCGGATCCTCACCCCCGAGCGCGCCGCGTCATAGAGGGCGCGGATGATGTCCTCGTGCACGAGCGAGTTCATCTTGGCCTGGATCTCCGCCGGCTGCCCCGCCTCCGCCCGATCGCGCTCGCGCTGGATCAGCTTCAGCACGCGCTCGCGGAGCTGGTTCGGGGCCATGACGAGCTTGCGCATGCGCGGCGGGTCGGAGTACCCGGTGAGCGCGTTGAAGAAGGCGGAGGCGTCCTCGCCGATCTCGCGGTCGGAGGTCATGACGCCGAAATCGGTGTAGATCCGCGCCGTGCGGTCGTTGTAGTTGCCGGTGCCGAGGTGGACGTAGCGGCGGATCCCGCGCGGCCCCCGGCGTACGACGAGGCAGATCTTGGCGTGGGTCTTGTACCCTCGGATGCCATAGATCACGTGGCAACCCGACTGCTCCAGCCGTCGCGCCCACTCGATGTTGGACTGCTCGTCGAAGCGGGCGAGCAGCTCCACGAGCACCGTCACCTGTTTGCCGTTCTCCGCCGCGCGGGCGAGGGCCCGCACGATCGGGGACTCGCCGCTCGTGCGGTAGAGGGTCTGCTTGATCGCGAGCACGTCTCCGTCCTCGGCGGCGGAGGTGACGAAGGCGACGACGGGGTCGAACGAGTCATAGGGGTGGTGCAGCACCACCTCCCGCGCGTCGAGGAGGGCGAAGAGGACCTCCCCCGCCGCCTCCAGCGCCGGCAGGGGCCGCAGCGGCGGCTCGCGCAGGTCCTCGAGCGCGGGGATGTCCACGAGCGCCATCAAGGGCCGTATGTCCACCGGGCCGCGCACGCGGTAGACGTCGTCCGGGCCCACGTAGAGCCGGGCGGTGAGCGTCTCGAGAAGGGGCTCCCCGACCCCCGCCTCGACCTCGAGGCGGACGATCTCGCTGCGGCGGCGGTTGCGGAGCTCCTCCTCGATCGCCTGGAGCAAGTCGCGCCCACCCTCGTCGTCGAGGTCCAGCTCGGAGTCCCGGGCCACCCGGAAGGCGGCCACGTCGAGGATCTCCTGACCCGGGAAGAGCGACCCCAGCTCCTCCCGCACCACGTCCTCGAGGAGCACGTAGCTCGTCCCCTCCACCCCCGGTGGACGCACGAGACGGGGCAGCCTCCCCGGAACCTGCACCACCGCCAGCCGCGGCTCCTCCTCGCCCTCCCCGGGGGCGAGCAGAAGCGCGAGGTTGAGGCTGAGCGCGGCCAGCATCGGGAACGGTCGCGAGGCGTCGATGGCGAGCGGGGTGAGCGCGGGGAGCACCTCGTCGCGGAAGTAGCGTGAGAGGGCGGCGCGCGGGCCGCCCACCAGATCGGTGGGGCGCATGAGGCGCACCCCCCGCTCGCCGAGGGCGGGGAATATCTCCCCGTGGATCACCTCGTAGAGCGCGTCGACCATGGCGTGGACCCGCTCCGCGATTCGCTGCAGCTGCTGGGCGGGGGTGAGGCCGGCGAGGTCGGGCGAGGCGTCGCCCTCGGCGAGCGCGTTCTTGAGCCCGGCCACCCGCACCATGAAGAACTCGTCGAGGTTGCTGGCGGCGATGCAGGCGAACTTGAGCCGCTCGAGGAGAGGCGTCGCGGGATCGGTCGCCTCCTCCAGCACGCGGGCGTTGAACTCGAGCCAGCTCAGCTCGCGGTTGAGGAACAGCTCCGGCTCGCGGCGGCGCGAGCGGCCCTTCACGTCCGCCCCCCCGCCTCGCGGAAGCCGAGCTTGCGTCCGAAGACCTCGGTCAGGAGGTCGGAGCGCGCGAGGGCGGCCAGCCGCTCGATGGTGAGGTCCCCCGCCCCCTCCACCTCCAGCACCCAGTTGTCGTCCTCCCGCACCACCCGCACGTCGCGCAGCTTCTGGAGGTGGTCGGCGTCCAGCGCGTTCGCCACCCTCAGGATCGCGGCCAGCTTGTTGACCCTCACCCGCGCCTCGCTGTCGAGCGCCATGTACGGCAGATGCGACTTGTTGGGCGCGGCGCGCCGGTGGTAGCGGGCGACGTTGGAGATCACCGCCATGTCGTCCCGGCTGAGGCCGAAGATCTCGGAGACGGACAGGAGGTACTGCGCGTGCTTGTGGTGGCCCCGCAGGCTCACGAAGATGCCGACGTCGTGGAGCAGCGCCGCCACCTCGAGGAGGAGCCGATCCCGGCTCCCGAGCCCGTGCTCGCCCTTGAGCTCGTCGAAGAGGCGGATCGCGAGGCGCGCGACCTGGCGGGAGTGGGGGGCGTCGAAGCGGTAGCGCTCGCCGAGGGCGGAGGCGGAGGCGAGGACCTGGCGCGAGAAGTCCTCCATCCCGCGGCCCAGATCGGCCTGCGCCATGTCGAGGAGGAGCCCCGCGCGCAGCGAGGCCTCGGGCACGAGCACCGCCTCCGCCTGGGTCTCGAGGAGCAGCTCGCGGTAGACGATGAGGGCGGGGACGAGCGTTTCCACCTCCGCGAGCGGCAGCCGGTAGCGCTCGGCGAGCTGGTCGTCGTCGAGGGCCACCGCCTCCTCGCAGAAGGCGAGGAAGCGCTCCCGCTCCACGGTCCGCGCCGGGCGCCCCGGCTCCTCCCCCACCACCTGATCGGCGGCGAAGCGGACGTCTCCGCCGAGGGCGACGAAGTGGCGCGCCTCCCGGAGCGGCATCTCGCGCCGGATGTCCCCGATCACGTTCTGGACGTGGCGGCGGAAGAGACGCACCCGTTGCTCGTGGCTGCCGTGCCACGAGGCGAGGTTCTGTCGCATGCGGATGGCGCCGAGGACGTAGGTCCCGGAGTAGACCGGCTCGCCCTTGCGCAGGAACGACAGGTCGGCGCTGCCGCCGCCCACCTCGGCGAGGAGGGAGTCGGAGGTGGTCATGGCCTCGTGCTCGCGCAGGGCCTCCCGCACCGCCACGTAGGTGAGGCGGTTCTCCTCCGAGCCGTCGATCACCTCGACGTCGATCCCCGCCCGCAGGCGGACGCGGTCGAGAAAGGTGTCGCGGTTGATCGCCTCCCGCACCGCGCTCGTGGCGACGGCGCGGTAGCGCACGACGCCGTAGGAGTCCATGATCCGGCGGAAGCCCTCGAGGGCACGGAGCGTGGCCTCGATCGTGGGAGAGCCGAGGCGACCGTGGGTGAAGGCGTCCTTGCCGAGCATCACCGCGCGCGAGGCCTCCTCGAGGAGGCGCGGGGGCTGTCCGACGGCCAGCTCCGCCACCACCAGGCGGATGGCGGTCGCCCCCATGTCGAGGACGGCGACCGGCCGGGGCGCATCTGCGATCCGGCCCGGGGCGCGAGCGAGGTCTTGCGGCGTCTGCATGTAGTGTTCCGACGGTCGGGTCCACCATTCTAACCGGAGGGGACAGGGCCACCCTGGACGGGCGCGAGGCGGGTGTGCTAGCCTCTCGCTCCCTCGCCGGCCATGCCTTCCTACGAGCGCCTCGCCGACCGTCCCGCCGTCGTCCTCCGCGAGCGGATCAAGCGCGTTTTCAAGGAGTTGCCGGGCGCCCTCGTCGGGAAGACAGACCCGATCCACCAGGTCCGCGTCGCCGGGCGTCGTCTCCGTGTCGCCCTTCCGCTGATCACCCTCAAACCAAAGGGTAGGCGGGTCCGGCGGTCGCTCGCCGTCCTCCGCGAGCTGACCCGCACCGTGGGCCTCGGTCGCGACCTGGACGTTGTCGTCGGCCTGCTGGAGAGACACCTGGCCTCCGGCACCGAGCCCTCCCCGGAGCAGCGGGTGCTCCTCCGGAGGCTGCGGGCCGCACGCACGCGGAGCCACCGGCGGCTGACGGAGGGCCTCCTCGACCTCGACATCGACGGCCTGCGCCAGGACCTGCGCCGGCTGATGCGCAAGGGGACGGCGGACGTGTTCACCGTCCTCACCCGGGTGCGCGAGGTGCGCGAGCTGGAGGGCGCGGCGATCCTGCTCGGCTTCGCCGAGGTCGGCGAGCGCTACGATCCGGAGGCGCTGCATGCCCTGCGGCGCCGCGCGCGGCGGCTCCGATACTCGGCGGAGCTGAGCGACGCGCTGCGGAGCGAGGAGTCGGGTGCGCCCGCGGTGTGGAAGCGGCTCCAGGACGCGCTCGGCGCCCTGCACGACCACCACGTCCTCGCGGGCTGGCTCGAGGAGCAAGCGGCGGCGGCCGAGGCCCGGGGTCAGGCCGCCCTCGCGGAGGCGGCGCGGGCCGAGCGCGAAGCATTCGTCGCCGAGGGGCACCGCCTCCACCACGAGCTTCTCGAGGCGAAGCCGGCCGAGCTGGCGACGGGGGCGCTCGACGCCATGGGCCGGGTGCGCTCCGTCGCGTGAGCCCGTGCGCCTTCTCATCATCCGCCACGCGATCGCCGTCGCCCGGGAGACCCCCGGCATCCCCGACACCGACCGGCCGCTCACGGAGGAGGGGGAGGCGAAGTTCCGCGAGGCGGCGCGCGGGCTCGCCCGCCTCGTCGACAGCCCGGACGCGCTCCTCACGAGCCCCTGGCTCCGCGCCGCCCAGACCGCCCGGATCGCGGGCGAAGCGTGGGGGAAGATCCAGCCGATGGAGACGGAGGTCCTCGCCGGGGGCTCGTTCGAGGAGCAGGCGGCGGTGCTCGACGGCTACCCCGAATCGGCCACGGTCGCGGTCGTCGGTCACGAGCCGTACGTCTCGGCCCTCCTCGCGCGGCTGCTCGGGTCGAAGCAAGAAGATCGGCTGACCTTCAAGAAAGGCGGGGCGGCCCTTGTCGAGGTGCCGGGGCGCCTCGCCGACGGAGGCCAGCTTCTCTGGTTCCTGCCGCCCAAGGTCCTGCGCAAGCTCGGCGGCTGAGTGCCGCCCGCAGCGAGCCTGACCCGCGCACCGTACTCCTCTTGCCGCGGCCACCGCATTGGACCATCGATTGGTAGGGCGTTATACTGATCTTGGATCGATAGGAGGGCCCATGGCCACGGTCACGATCTCGCCGAAGTTCCAGGTCGTCATCCCGAAGGACGTCCGGGACCGGATGAAGCTGAAGCCGGGCCAGAAGGTCTCGGTGTTCCTCTTTGGCGATCGGATCGAGCTGGTGCCCGTACGGCCGATCAAGGAGATGCGCGGCTTCCTCAGGGGAATCGAAACCGCCGTTCCTCGCGACGAGGACCGCGTGTGAATGTCGTCGACTCCAGCGCCTGGCTGGAGTACTTCGCCGACGGTCCCAACGCGCGGCGCTTCTCGACGCCCTTGCGGCAGACGCGCGATCTCCTTGTCCCGTCCATCTGCCTGACCGAGGTATTCAAGGGGATCAGCCGTCAAGCGGGCGATGCCGCTGCGCTTCAGGCCATGGCCCTGATGCAGCAGGGCGTGGTCGTGGAGCTCGACCGCCACCTGGCCGTCTTTGCCGCGCGACTCGGCCTGGCCCACCGGCTTCCGCTCGCCGACTCCGTCGTCCTCGCCACCGCGCGAGCGTTTGGCGCCGTCGTCTGGACACAGGATGCCGACTTCAAGGGCCTGGAAGGGGTGCGGTACTTCCCGGCGGCGCCGCGGCCCTGATGCGCGCGTGAAGGAGCAGGACCGCCACCACGATCCGCGGCCATAACCACCCGCCCCCCGCGCCTGCGGAACCAATCGCCTATTCGACTCTCAGCTCCTCATCGATCCCGACGTCGACCTCGCTCACGAGCCATTTCGTTGGGGCCACGCCCCCTGGATCCTTCCCTTGGAGGAAGACGGTCCCGGGCGCGACGCGCTGCCTCGGGCCACGCTAGAGTAGCAACCCGAGCACGAGATAGAGTAATGACAGTCGCGCCCGCGACGACGAGTGCGTAGGGGACCACGAGGGTCGGCGAGCCGAGATACCAACAGGGGAATGAGAATGAACGACACGCTTCTGAACGTGGCGCGCTTCGCCTTCGTGTTCATCCTGCCGATCGCCCTCACGGCTGGGGCGGCGGTGGCGCTCTTCTCCCTGGGCGCTCTATTCTACGTCCTCGATCACCCCGAAGAGCTGCACCGCAGGATCGAGGCAGCCTTCCGCCGGCCGCCGAAGCCGGCGCGCGATCCGGGTCCCGACCACTACTACAAGGCGTACTGGAGCCGGGACTCGTCCCACCAGGCCGGCGAGAAGTGACTGTCCGGTCGAGTCTCCGGGGCTAACCGAGAGCCAGCTCAGCAGGCAAACCTCGTCTGCCCCCTGCGCGCGACGCCAGCGGAGCTCCGCAGCTCGTTTGCTTCCCGGCTGTGAGACGGCTAGATTCGCTGGTGACGACCTCTCGGAGGACGGAGGACCGTCAGGGCGCCATCGAGGGGACTTGCGAAACGTGCCGCGAAACGAAGCCAACTGGATCGGTTGGACTCTCTACTTCGTCGGCCGAGCACTTCAGCTCTTCGGCCTGGCACTCGTCACGCGGGCCGTGTTCATGTCCTCTGGCAGCCAGATGAGGGCCATGCTCACGCTGACTGCGACTGGCGTCGCGTCCTTCGTCGTCGGCTGGCTGCTTGCGAGAAACGACCCGGAGGGCCGGAGATGAGAACCGACGTTCGCGTTCTGTCGGACGGGTTACCAGGCGCCCCTCCCCCTGGGCGAAGGACGCCGCGCTCGGGGGGCCACTAGTCACCTGTTTCGATCCTCCCCGCCCACCCGTAGACGCGCGGCGGCGATCCAAACCGCGCTCACGCTCCCCTTATGCGGGCTGTCCCCGCTCATCGCAGCTCCTTCCCTCCGGCCGGCTCCGCGTCCTTGGTGCGTTCGTGCTGTCTCACAAGATCCGCGATACGACGGGCGAGCAGACGGCAGGCCTCCTCGCTGCGCGTCTCCATCTCGTCGATGCGCGCCGGAAACGAGATGATCGTCTCGAAGATCCGGCGCTCGAGCCCGTCCTGGATCTCCGGCTCCATTCGTGTCATTCCTCCTCCAGCTACCGCCACCGCTCCCGCAGCCGCTGCTCCCGCTCCGCCTCGGACAGATCGCTTGGGATACCCGACGCTTGGCCAGAGGAGGCCAGGTCGGGATCCCGGAAGACATCGCGGCTCGGATCGAAGATGACGGTTCAGAGGCGGGAGACCTTCAGATGATATCTCCACATCGGCCAGGCGGGACCTTCCTGTTGTCGTGACGAACCTGCATCTGAGCAGACGAGGCGAGGAGAGCCCCCTCTGCAGTCAGGGATACAGTGCGGTACTTTCCGGCGGCGCCGCGGCCCTGATGAGCGCCCGTGAGGAGAGGGCGGCCACGAGGTAGAAGGCCGCCCCGGCCAGCATCGCCCAGGTGAAGCCCGCCACGACAGCGGTCGCCATCGTCGCCATCGAGCCCACGACCGAAAACACCCCGTTCAGCCCCCAGTAGAACGGCGGCGGCGGGAAAGGGCCGCGACCGGTCACCTGAAGCCCGCGCGGGAACGGCATCCCCATCAGGAAGCCGAGGGGGGCGACGAGCAGGACCGCGACGACGATCCGCGCCCCGAGAGGCAGGGGGAGGAGCACGGGCACGAGCCGCGGCAGCAGCAGGGCGAAGAGCGCGGCCAGTGTGGAGACGGCGAGGCAGGCCGCGCCCGGCGCCAGGCGGCCGCTCGCCCCGCTGCCCAGGCCCCCCGCCGCGAGGAGGGCGAAGAGAAGGATCGCAAGCGTGAAGATCGGGTGGCCCAGAAGGAGCGTCAGGTGCTGGAGGAGCGCGAGCTCCACGGCGATGAAGCCGAGGCCAAGGCCGGCGAAGTAGACGACGGAAGCCGCGTAGGGGGGCGTCGGCTCGCCCTTTGGCTTACCGAGCAGGATGAGGAGGAGGAGGATTAGAGCGCAGAGCGCGACGATCGGAAGGAAGGCCACGCGCATGGGACGCGGGAGGCCCCAGGGTTTCGCGCGCGCGAAGAAGAACGGCCGGTCGTCGGTCACGGGGTCGACCCGTGAGCTCGCCCGGGCGATGTAGTCGTTGAAGCCGAGGCGGCCGGAGAAGAGCGACGCATAGGGCTCCTCCACGTGCTCCCCGGGGACGATGACCGCCCGTGCCCCCTCCCAGCTCGCCATGCGCTGCGTCTCCTCCGCCGTGAACGGTCGCTTCTTGAGGATGAAGATCATCTGCGGCGGGTACTCTCCCTTTCCCTCGCTCTCGAGGAGCACCGCGATCCTCCCTCCTGCCTCCCGCGGGCCGAGGAGGGCGACTGTGTTCGAGACGAGGCGTGGGATGTCGACGTCCCAGCGGAGGATGACGAGCGCCCCCGCGGGCGTCAGATGCTCGTAGTAGTCCCGGAAGGCCTCGACCGTGTAGAGGTGGTTCTCGCTGAGCGAGAGGCCCCCCGAGGCCACCGCCGCCCAGGAGTCGACGAAGCCGAGAAGGATCACGTCGAAACGGCGGTCGGTGCGGCGCACGAATGTGCGCCCCTCCGAGAGGACCGCCTCCACCTTCGGGTGGTCGTAGAGGTTCCCCGCTCGCGCCCCGAAGTGACGGACGAAGCGCAGCATCAGCGGGTTCATCTCGACCGCGGTCACACGCTCGGAGCCCGCGGCGAGGGCGACGAGGACGTCCGAGCCCCCGCCGGGGCCGATGACGAGCGTCCGTGGCCGCTCCGGGACGACACGGAACGGCAGCGCCCGGTACCACCCCCGCTTCTCGGCGACACTCTCCAGCCGGCCGTCCCACTCGAGGACGTTCGTCTCGGCGTCGGAGTCGATGTAGAGCCGGGCGAGGTAGGGGGACTCGAAGCCGGTCACGGCGTCGATCCGGGAGTAGGCGTTCCAGCCCGTCAGCACGAGCTTCGTTCCTGGCCGCTGCACCAATTGGCGATACATCGCCTTGGTCGGCGCGCTGCGCACGCTGAAAGAGCCCGTCCTCTCGTTGACGAGCACCGCGCCGACGAGACCAAGCGCCACTAGGGCGGCGGGGATCCGGAGCCGCGTCGAGAGGCAGGCGGCGGCGGCCGCGGGCGCGATCGCGAGGGCGAGCACCGCGTTCTCGCCGCCCAGCCATGAGAGCAGCGCGGTCACCGCCAGCGCGCCGACCGAGGCCCCGACGAGGTCGGCGCGGTAGAGGCGGCCCGCTCTTTCCCGCCGCAGCGTGAAGACCATCGCGAGCGACATGCCGGCGAGCAGGAACGGCACGAGGGAGACGACGAAGTAGAAGGTGATCAGCTGGGGCCGCACGGGCACGCGGACGATGAGCCACAGCCCGACCGGGATCGAAAGCGCGTAGAGGAGGGCCAGGAGCCCTGCGCGCTCGAGCGAGAAGGCCACCCTCCGGCGGAGAAGGTGCAGCACAAACCCGCCCATGCCCCAGCCCAGGAGCGCGACCGAGATCGCGACGAAGGCGTAGTGGTACCAGATCGTGGCGGAGAAGATCCGGGTCAGCGCGATCTCGAGCATCAGCCCCGAGAGGGCAATGAGGAAGATGCCGATGGGGAGGCCCATGAGATGTTCCGGGGGGCGTCGAGCGCCGGACATTACGTCCCCGGGAGGGGGCCGTCAAGGGGCCGCGCCCGGCGGGGCGACGCGCAGTAGGCGCAGAGGAGATCTCCCCGCTCTCGATCACGCTGGTGAAGCTCGCCGGCCTCCTCGCCCAGGCTGGCCTCGTCACGCTCGCCCTCCTCGCCCCATGTCCTCGGTGGCCGCGGCCCGGCCGTCCTCAAGGCGTACACGGGAGCGCTGAGCTACTACCCCTACCGGAGCGTCGAGGCCTACAACGGCTGGTACGGTCAGGGCGGGGCGGGCATCCCGGTGACCGTATGACGTCCGTCATACGCGCCCTACCACGCCGGTGGCAGCCTGTCAGGAAATCAGGCGGGAGGCGCCATGCGGTTCCGTACGCTCGGGCTCCTTGTGGCCGCAGCGGTCTCGAGCTCGCCTTGCGCGTGCCGCCGTGCCGGCGATGCCGAGACCGCCCGACCCGGACTCATCCCCGCGTCCCTGGTTCCGTCGGCGACGCTGCCCGCCTCGTCCGACGTCGTCGCCCTCGGGCGGAAGACCTACGAGAAGGAATGCCTGGCCTGCCACGGCAAGGACGGCGACGGCGAAGGCGAGGCCGCCTATCTTCTCTATCCGCGGCCTCGCGACTTCACGAGCGGTGAGTTCCGCCTGGTCTCCACCTGGGACAACGTGCCCACCGACGAGGACCTGTTCCGCACGATCTCTCGCGGCATGCCCGGGTCGGCGATGCCCTCGTGGAGCCATCTGCCCGAGCGCACCCGCTGGGGGCTCGTCCACTACGTGAAGTCGTTCTCGAAGCGCCCGCTCACGCTCCAGGCGAGCCGCCAGCCCGACACGGACGGGAACGATGCAGCGGGCGTGGTTTCCGTTCCCAAGGAACCGCCCTACACGAAGGAAGCCGAGGCGCGGGCGCGCGCGACCTTCGCAGAGAGCTGCGCTCCCTGTCACGGCCCTACGGGCAAGGGTGACGGCCAGCAGAAGCAGACCGACTCCAAGGGCTTCGCCACCCGTCCTCGCGACCTGACCCTCGGGGTCTACAAGGGCAGCCCCGAGCCCGCGAGCGTGTACCACCGCATCGTGGCCGGCCTACCCGGGTCGCCCATGCCCCAGAACGCCTACCTCCACGGAGAGCAGGCCTGGGACCTCGTCCACTTCGTAAGGTCGCTTTCGAGCGACGAGCAGCGGGCCAAGGTCGAGATGAGGAAGTTCCGCGTCGTGGCCGCGAGGGTGCCCAAGTTGCCCGAGCATCCTGACTCGGGCCTCTGGCAGACGGCGACTCCGGTCGACCTCCACCTGATGCCCCTCTGGTGGCGGGCCGACCGCCCGGAGGAGCTGACGGTGCGCGCGCTCCACGACGGGAAGGAGCTGGCGATCCTGCTCTCCTGGGGCGACCGGAGCCACGACGCGACGGCCATCCGGCCCCAGGACTTCCGGGACGCCGCGGCCGTGGCCTTCGCACTCACTCCCGACCCCCCTTTCTTCGCCATGGGCGAGCGGGGAGGGCCGGTCAACATCTGGATGTGGAAAGCCGAGCGGCAGGCGGACCTCGAGCCGGCGTTTCAGGACATCGAGAAGGTCTATCCGAACATCGGCATCGACTCGTACCCGAACCTGCTGCGCTCGCCCCTCGAGCAACCGACGCGCCACGCCCTGACCCTCCAGTCCGATCCGACGTACGTGACGGCCTGGGGCGCGGGCAACATCGTGGCCGATCCCACCCGGAAGAGCGCCGCCGAGGACCTCCGGGCCGAGGGCTTTGGCACACTACGAGCGCGACCGCGCCGCGACCAGAGCGTGGATGCGGTGGGTGTCTACGAGACCGGCGCGTACCACGTGCAGCTCCGGCGCGCGCTTCGGAGCGGAAAGGCCGATGCGGTCTCGCTGGCTCCGGGCTCCCGCACCGCGGTGTCGTTCGCCATTTGGAACGGAGCCGCGGGCGACCGTGACGGCAAGAAGTCCGTGACCATCTGGCAAGAGCTGGTGGTCGAGAGATGAGGGGATGGACGGGAAGGGACAGGCGCGGCGCCGGACTCGAAACGACGGTTCCCTCCCCCTACGTGGGGAGGGATAGGGTGGGGGGTCGATGGAATGACCAAACCGAACGGCTACAGCGCTAGCGTCCCTCGCCGGCAGTTCCTCGAGTTCCTGGGCGTGGGAGCCGCGGGCACCGTCCTCGCCCTGGAGCACGGCTGCACGTTCCTGCGCCCCGCCGACGACGGCAACCCCTTGTCCCGCCACGTGCCCCGCGATTGGGAGAAGATCTACCACGACCAGTACCGCTACGACTCGACCTTCGACTGGGTCTGCTCGCCCAACGACACCCACGCCTGCCGCATCCGCTCCTATGTGCGCAACGGCATCGTCGTGCGCACGGGCGCGACCTACGACTACCAGACCTACGGCGACCTCTACGGCAACAAGGCCACAAACAACTGGAACCCCCGCCAGTGCGCCAAGGGCTACACCTTCCACCGCGTGCTCTACGGACCCTATAGGCTCCGCCATCCCATCGTCCGCAAGGGCTGGCAGGCCTGGGCTGAGGCGGGCTTCCCCGCGCTCGACCCGGAGACCAAGGCGAAGTTCAAGTTCGACCGCCGGGGCGAGGACGAGTTCGTCCAGTGCACGTGGGAGGACGCGTTCACCAGCATCGCCCGCGCCCTCGACGCGATCGCCCGCCGCTACAGCGGCGACGACGGGGCGAAGCGTTTGCTCGCCCAGGGCTACCAGCCCGAGATGGTGAAGGCCATGGGGGGGGCGGGCACCCGCACGATCAAGATGCGCGGGGGCATGGGCCTTCTGGGCGTGCTCGGCAAGTACGGGATGTATCGGCTCAACAACTCCCTGGCTCTCCTCGACGCGAAGGTCCGCGGCGTCTCTCCCGAAGAGGCCAAGGCGGGCCGGAACTTCTCGAACTACACCTGGCACGGCGACCAGGCCCCCGGCCATCCCTGGGTGCACGGCCTGCAGGCCTCCGATTGCGACTTCAACGACCTCCGCTTCAGCAAGCTCATCATCATGGACGGCAAGAACCTGGTGGAGAACAAGCTCACGGACGCCCACTGGTTCATCGAGACCATGGAGCGGGGCGGCAAGATCGTGGTCATCGCCCCCGAGTACGGCCCGCCCTCCACCAAGGCCGACTACTGGATCCCCATAAGGCCCCAGACCGACGCCGCGCTCTTTCTGGGCATCACGCGGCTCATGATGGAGAAGAAGCAGTTCGATCCCGAGTTCGTGCGCTCGTTCACCGACTTCCCGCTCCTCGTGCGCAAGGACACACTGAAGCGGCTGCGGGCACACGAGGTCTTCCCCGACTACGTAAGCCCGCTCTCGGCGGAGGGCCCCTCGGTGAAGGTGCAGGGCTTCACGAAGGAGCAGCACGCGAAGCTGGGCGATTACGTGGTCTGGGACGAAAACAACAAGGGCCCGAAGGCCGTCACGCGCGACCACGTGGGCAAGCGCATGGCCGGAAGCGGGATCTCTCCTGCCCTCGAGGGCACCTATAACGTGCGCCTCGCCAACGGGAAGACTGTGGAGTGCGCCACCCTCTGGACGCTCTACGAGGTCCACCTCAAGGACTACGACCTCGACACCGTGGCCGACATCACGCGCTCACCCAAGGACCTGATCGAGCGCCTGGCCGACGATATCGCGACCCTGAAGCCGGTGGCCATCCACCAGGGCGAGGGCATCAACCACTGGTTCCACGCCACCGAGATGAACCGCGCGGCCTATCTGCCCCTCATGCTGACCGGCAACATCGGCAAGCCCGGCGCGGGCTGCCACACCTGGGCCGGCAACTACAAGGCCGCACTCTTCCAGGGCTCGCCCTGGACCGGGCCGGGCTTCAAGGGCTGGGTGGCCGAGGACCCGTTCCACCTGACCCTCGACCCGACCGTGCCCGGTAAGGAGATCCACGCCCACGCCTACACGAAGGACGAGGAGCCGGCCTACTGGAACCACGGCGACAAGGCCTTGATCGTCGATACCCCGAAGCGCGGACGCAAGAACTTCACCGGCGAGACCCACATGCCCACGCCCACCAAGGCGATGGTCTTCAACAACGTGAACCTCATCAACAACGCCAAGTGGGCGTACGAGATGATCAAGAACGTCAACCCCAACGTGGAGATGATCGTCTCCATGGACATCCAGATGACGGCGTCCATCGAGTACGCCGATCTGGCCCTGCCCGCCAACTCCTGGCTCGAGTTCGAGGGCCTCGAGGTCACGGCCAGCTGCTCGAACCCGTTCCTCCAGATCTGGAAGGGCGGGATCCCGCCCGTCTTCGACAGCAAGGACGACCTCACGATCCTGGCCGGCATCGCCAAGGCCCTGGCCGAGGTCACCGGGGACGAGCGCTTCGTCGACGTCTTCCACTTCGAGCACGACGGCAAGCGCGACGTCTACCTGCAGCGCCTGCTCGACACCTCGACCACGACCGCCGGCTACAAGCTCGCCGACATCATGGCCGGCAAGCACGGGCCCCCGGGGGGCGCCCTCATGAACTTCCGGACCTACCCGCGGATCCCCTTCTACGAGCAGGTCCACGACGACGAGCCCTTCCACACCGACACCGGCCGGATGCACGCCTACGCCGACATCCCCGAGGCCATCGAGTACGGCGAGAACTTCATCGTCCACCGCGAAGGACCGGAGGCGACACCCTACCTGCCGAACGTGATCGTCAGCACCAACCCCTTTGTGCGGCCCGAGGACTACGGCATCTCGCGCGGCGCCGAGCACTGGGACGACCGCACCGTGCGCAACGTCAAGATGCCCTGGCGCGAGGTCAAGCAGTCGAAGAACTTCCTCTGGGAGAAGGGCTACCAGTTCTACTGCCTGACCCCCAAGACCCGCCACCGCGTCCACAGCGGCTGGTCCAACGTGGACTGGCACATGCTCTACGACTCGAACTTCGGCGACCCTTACCGGCTCGACAAGCGCGCGCCCTCGGTGGGCGAGCATCAGCTCCACGTCAATCCCCAGGCCGCCCGCGACCTCGGCATCAACGACGGCGACTACGTGTACGTGGACGCGAACCCCGCCGACCGCCCGTACATCGGGGCGAAGCCGGACGATCCCTTCTATCGCGTGGCCCGCTGCATGCTGCGGGTCAAGTACAACCACGCCTACCCCTACAACATCGTGATGATGAAGCACGCCCCCTTCATCGCCACCGAGAAGAGCGTGAAGGCCCACGAGACGCGCCCCGACGGCCGCGCCCTGTCCGCCAACACCGGCTACCAGGCCAACCTGCGCTACGGCTCCCAGCAGTCCATCACGCGCAACTGGCACATGCCCATGCACCAGACGGACAGCCTATTCCACAAGGCGAAGGCCTTCATGGGCTTCATCTTCGGGGGCGAGGCCGACAACCACGCGGTCAACACCGTGCCCAAGGAGACCCTCGTGCGCATCACCAAGGCCGAGGACGGGGGGCTCGAAGGCAAGGGGGTCTGGGCCCCCGCCACCACGGGCTACACCCCCGACAACGAGGAGGAGTTCATGAAGCGCTACCTTGCCGGCGAGCTCGTCAAGGTGAAGGGCTAGCGGCCATGCCTTACGACGATCCCAAGCCCGACGATCCCCACCTGCTCGTGGGGGTGAGCCTTCCCGGGGACGAAGTGGCCACCCGCGAGATGGCCGAGGCCTTCGCCGACGAGTTCGCGCAGATGGGCTTCGACCGCCAGCGGCTGCTCCGGCTCTTCGGGGACCCCTTCTACCGGGGGGCCCACGCCGCCCGCGAGCTCCTGGGCGACGCGGAGATCACGCGCATCGTCGTGGAGAGCCTGCGCGCCTACGGCGGCCGGGCGTGCGCAGTCCTGGACGCGGACGACGACGAACCGGAAGCTCCGGGGGCGCGGCGCGGCAGGCGCTCGCTCCGCGTGCTCTAGGAGGAGAGGGAACATGCCATCCGTCAAGAACTGGCAGCTCGGGCGGGACATGGCGTACCCCTACGACGCCCGCTACCCCGACCGCCAGTTCGCCTTCGTCTTCAACATCAACCGCTGCATCGCGTGCCAGAGCTGCACCATGGCCTGCAAGTCCACCTGGACGTTCAGCAAGGGCCAGGAGCACATGTGGTGGGCCAACGTGGAGACAAAGCCCTACGGTGGCTACCCGATGTTCTGGGACATGAAGATCCTGGAGAAGCTGGAGCAGGCCAACCCCGAGGGACAGACCTGGTCGGGAGGCGTCTCCGAGGAGAGAAGCAAGCCCTACGGTACCTTCGACGGCCAGACGATCTTCGAGGCCGCGCAGCGGACGCTCACCCCCGACAGCGCTCGTGTCCTCGGCTACCTCCCCACCGACGAGGAGTGGAACTCGCCCAACATCTATGAGGACAACCCCGTGGGCCCGAAGGGAGTCCGCAACAAGCTGAGCGAGACCGGCGAGCAGCTGCCGGTTCACAACACGTGGTTCTTCTACCTGGCCCGCATCTGCAACCACTGCTCGTACCCCGCCTGCCTGGCCGCCTGTCCGCGCAAGGCCCTCTACAAGCGGCCCGAGGACGGCATCGTCCTCCTCGACCAGCAGGAGTGCCGGGGCTACCGCAAGTGCGTGGAGGCCTGCCCCTACAAGAAGACGATGTACCGGGGCAACACCCGCACCAGTGAGAAATGCATCGCCTGCTACCCCCGCGTTGAAGGCAAGGACCCCGAGAGCGGCGGCGATCCCATGGAGACGCGCTGCATGGCGGCCTGCATCGGCCAGATGCGGATGCAGGGGCTCGTGACGATCGCCCCCGATGGGACCTGGGCGGAGGACCGGCAGAACCCGCTCTACTACCTGGTCCACGTGGCCAAGGTGGCCCTGCCCCTCTACCCCCAGCTCGGCACCCAGCCCAACGGCTACTACATCCCGCCGCGCTGGGTGCCGCGGCCGTATCTCCGGCAGATGTTCGGGCCCGGCGTCGACCGCGCGCTCGAGCGGTACACCGACCCCGACCGCGAGCTGCGGGCCGTGCTCCAGCTCTTCCGGCGCTCGAACAAGATCATCTTCCGGTACGAGATGAAGGAGGGCCCCAAGGTCTACGAGGGCATGCTCCACGGCAAGCCCGTTACGCTCTACAACGACACCGTCATCGCCTACGGCAAGCGCGGCCAGGAGCTCTTCCGGACCACGGTCGAAGAGCCCGTCCATGTGCGCCCCGCCATTCACGCCAACTCGATCTAGGAACCCGGTGAGCGACTTTCCGATCGCCGGAAAAGCTGCGGACGATACGATCGACGAAGCCCTCGCGCGGAGCGTGCTCTACCACGCCGTCACCCTCGGTCTAAGGCCCCCGGCCCAGGGTGCGGCCTCCGTCTTCGGCCCGACCGGGCGAACCGCGATTCGCGAAGCGGCTGCTTTCCTGGACGCTCGTGCTTCTTCCGACGAGAGGCTGCTGCCGGCGGTGGAGATGCTCTGCGACCGTGCCGCCTCGGCGGCCGATCGCCTCGCGGCCCACGCCCGGCTCTTCGGCCACAGCCGTGGCCTCGTCTGTCCCTTCGAGACCGAGTACGGCGCGGATGGCGCGTTCGGGCAGCCGCAGGAGCTGGCGGACATCGCCGGTACCTACCTGGCCTTCGGCCTCAAGCCACGCGAGGGCGGGGATGAGCGCGTGGATCATGCCGCTTGTGAGTGCGAGTTCATGGACTTCCTGGCGCGCAAGGAGGCTTTCGCGGCGGCCTCCCTGCGGACGAGCGAGCCAGGGGGCAGGGAGCGGCTGGCGACGGTGCAGGGCGCGGCTCGCGGCTTTCTCCGCGACCACCTCGGCCGGTTCGGCCGGGCCTTCGCCTCGCGCCTCATCAAAGAAGATGCGGACGGCTTCCACGGCGCGCTCGGGGCCGCGCTCTTCCGGTTCCTGACCCGGGAGTGCCAGCGCTTCGGTCTGCCTCCCGGGCCGCCCTCCCTCGAGTTACGGCCGCCCGTGCCCGACGACACCCCCATGGCTTGCGGCCGGCCAGCCCCGCGATCGCGAAGCGATCGCGAACAAGGAGGAACGCCCGGATTCATTCCGGGCGTTCCGGACGACGAGCTGATCCAGATCCAGAGGAGGCCACGGCCGTGAGCTCCGCGACTCCGTCCGCGGAGTTCCGCATCACCTATGACGCGGCTCTCGTGGAAGAGAGCGTGCTGCTCGCGGAGAGGCGGCTCTCGGTCGCAGAGGCCGCGACTTTCCGGGCGGAGCGCGACCGGATCTACGACGTAGACGAGCCGGACGAGCGGGAAGCCCGCTTCGAGGAGCTGCACGGACGCTTTTTCCTTCAGCTCGGGCTCGACCGGCCGCTGCACGAGGTGCTGGCCGAGCGGCCCGAGCTCCTGCTCCGCACTCGGCGGTGCCGCGTCCTGCCCGCCGTCTCCCGGCAGGAGGAGATGGCGGATGTGCGGGCGGAACTCGACGCGCCCGCGGAAGCGGCGCCCACCATCGTGGTCCGCATGCGCCCTCAGTCGCTGCTGGATGGAGAAGCGCTCCGCACGCTGCTGCGCCGCGAGCTCCTCCACGTGGCCGACATGCTCGACCCCGCCTTCGGGTACCGCCAGGAGCTGCCCGGCCTCGACACGGACCCCGCCGCCCTCGACCTGCTCCGGGAGCGCTACCGCGTGGTATGGGACGCCACCAGCGACGGGCGCCTCTGCCGCGGGGGCCGCCTGGGGACGCAGGCTCGGGCGGCTCGTCTCTCCGAGTTCGCGCGCGCCTTCCCGATGTTGGGGGAAAGCGCCGAAACGGCCTTCGCGCGGTGGTTCGACGGGCCCCCGCCGACCCACGCGGCGATCGTCGCGTTCATCCAGGAGCCCCGGGGGCCGGGGACGGCTGACGAGGCGCGCTGCCCGCTTTGCCGGCTGCCCACGCGCCTTCTCGAGCGCGGGCCCGAGGGGCTCGATCGGGATGTCTTGCGCGCGATCGAGCGTGACCACCCGGGCTGGCGCCCCGAGCAGGGCCGGTGCGCCCGCTGCGTCGAGGTCTACGCCGCGCTCCTGCCCACGCGAGGCTGAAGGCAAAACCTATCGCGGTAGGGACGCCGGTTGCCCGGCGCCCCCCGCACAGATCCGAGCGTGCGGTCCTGGTTAGTTAAGTTAGGGATCGGGCCGCGCCCGGCGGTTTAGACTGTCGGCGATGCGCGATCGTCGGTGGCCCCTGATACTCGCCGGTCTCGTCCTCCTGCTCGGGCTGGGGGTTGCCCCCCGCGTCTTCCACCACTACGACATCGTCGACTGCTTCCTCCCCTGGTCGCGGGCCTCGGAGGGGGCGCGGCCGTGGGACGTCTACACGCCGGGCGCCGGCGCCGACGACTGCGACTACCCGCCCCTCGTCCCTTATCTCCTCACCGCGGCGGAGGCAGGGCGACGCGCGGTGGGCGCAGAGGAGGTCTCCCCGCTCTCGATCACGCTGGTGAAGCTCGCCGGCCTCCTCGCCCAGGCCGGCCTCGTCACGCTCGCCCTCCTCGGCCTGCGTCGGCCGCTCGGGCCGAAGGCGGCGAGGCTGGTGGCGATCCTGCTTGCCGTCTCCCCCGCCCTCTTCGTCAACGGCGCGCTCTGGGGGCAGTTCGACGTCTTGCTCACGCTGCCGCTCCTCGCCGCGGTCGTGGCCCTCCTCCACGACCGACCCGTCGCCGCGGGCGCCCTCGCGGGCGTGGCCCTCGGCACGAAGCTCCTCACCGTCGTGGCCCTGCCGCTGCTCGCAGCGTGGATCTGGCGCCGGCACGGCCTCGGCCCGCTGCTGCGGGCCTCGGCGGCGGGCGCGGCGGTGATCGCCCTCCTCGCCCTGCCCCATGTTCTCGGTGGCCGCGGCCCGGCCGTCCTCAAGGCGTACACGGGAGCGGTGAGCTACTACCCCTACCGCAGCGTCGAGGCCTACAACGGCTGGTACGTCCTCGATCGCTACGACATGCGCGTGCGGGGAATCCCGGGCCCGGTCGCGCGCCGGGATGACCGACCCGTCGTCGGGTGGATCACGTACCGCCACCTCGGCCTCGCCGCTTTCTCGCTCTTCACGCTGCTCATCGTCCTCGCCCTTCTGCACCGGCCCGAGCCGCGGACGCTCGTGTGGGCCCTCGCCCTTCTCTTCTTCGGCTTCTTTATGCTGCCGACGGAGATACACGAACGCTACATCGTCCCCGCCGCCGTCTTCGTCGCCCTTCTCGCCCCGCTCTCGCGTCGGGGGGCGTGGCTCTTTGCGGGCGTCACGCTCACGGCGACGGTCAACCAGGGGATCGGTCTCGTCCGCGCGCTGCCCTGGCGAGAGATCGTCGCGGGTGCGCTCACCACCGCCGACCTGGCGCTCGCCACACCGACCGCGCGGGACATCGGCGCGATCGTCGGCCTCCTCAACGTGGCGCTCTTCGCCTTCGCCGCCCACGGCTTCTGGCGCGAGGTGTTCCCGCCCCCGTCCGCCCCCTCGGAGTCTCGGTGAAGGCCCTTCGTCTCCTGCTCGCCCTCGGGCTGATTCCGCTCGCCGCCGGTCTCGTCGTCCCGACCTACCACGATGCGGTGATGACCCACTGGCCGGCGCGGGCGACGACGCAGGCCCAGCTCCGTGCCGGCGAGTTCCCCTTCCTCCACCCCGGGGCGTCCTGCGGCCAGCCGCTCGCGGGAAACCCGAACTTCGGCGTCTTCTTCCCCGACACGCTGCTTCTCTTCGTCCTCCCTCTCCCCGTCGCCTTCGGTGTGCGCTTCGCGCTGCCCTTCGTCCTGGGCTTCGTCGGCGCCCGGCGCTGGGCGCGGGCGGAGGGCGCCCGCGCGGAGGCGGCGGAGACGGCCGCAATCGCCTTCGTCTTCTCCGGCGTCTTCGTCTCCGCGTGGCGCTTCTTCAACAGCGGGCTTGCCCTCGCCCTGGCGCCGTGGGTCCTCGCCGGGCTCGTGAAGGTGTTCCGCCGCGTCGAGGCGGCGGACACGCGCGGGTCGCGACGCGCGGTCGCCGAACTGGGGCTCTGGGGGGGCCTGGAGCTGCTCGCCGGCGAGCCGGTGGTGGCTCTCCTCGTCGCGGTCCTTGCCGCGGTGCGGGTGGCGGCCTCGCTCACACGGCGCACGGCCGGCCGCTCGGCGGCGGCCCTCGCCCTCGCGACGCTCCTCGCGCTCCTCGTCGCCGCGCCGCAGATCGCTGCCACCGCCCAGATCCTGCCGGACTCGAGCCGCGAGCGGAAGCCGTTTCCCTTCGTGGTGGCGACCGGCACCTCGACCCCGACCGCGCGTCTCGTCGAGCAAGTGGTGCCCTTCCCCTGGGGACGTCCCGACCGGCGCGGACCAGACGGCTTTCACGGTCACGCGCTCTTCGACCACCACACGCCGTATCTCTGGACGCTCCACCTCGGGCTTCCGGTCCTCGGCCTGCTCGTGCTGTTCTCACGGCCCGCCGGCCGGCGGGAGGCGGCGATGCTGGTCGCGGCGGCGGGCGCCGCCCTCCTCGGTTTCGGTCGCTACGTCCCGGGTGCGAAGGCCCTCTACCCCCTGCTCTCGCTCGACGGGCGAATCCGCTTCCCGGTCAAGTGGTGGTACATGGTGGCCCTCGCCCTCGTGCCGCTCGTCGCCGCCGCCGCCGGACGGCTCGCGCGCGGGGAACGAGCCGGGCGTGCGCGGGTCTTCCTCGGAATCGCAATCGCGCTCGGGGCAGCGGTCGTTCTCGCTCACCATTGGCCGACGACCGGGCTCGGCCGCCTCGGCCCTGCCCTCGGCATAGCCGCGCTTGTGGGCCTCCTCGCTCTCGCGCGGTCGCCGTCGCCGCGCCGCGTGCCGTTTCTGGCCACAGGCGTCGCGGTCGTGCTCCTAGCGTGCAACCTGCCTCTCTTCCTGGCCTTCCTCGACCGCCCGCCGGACGACCCGCCGCGTGTCACGGTCTCCCGCCTGCTGTCCGAGGTCGAGGTGGACGCCCACCCGGAGGGGCCGGCAACCGTGCCCGAGGAGCCGGTGCGGGCCTACTACCGCCGCGCGTCGAGCGAGCTCTGGCCGCGTCTCGCCACCGTGTCCGGAGCCGGCTACGCCTTCGACGAGGACCCCGACGGCGCCTACTCGGACGACGACCGTGCCGTTCGCCGCCTCCTCGAGGCGCGACCATGGGAGGCGCGCGCGACCGAGCTGCGCCTCGCCGGGGTCACGCACGTGGTGGCCGACGTGAAGCTTCCGGCCCCGTTCCGTGAGGTGCGGATCCTCCACCCAGACGGGGTGCGCCTCTACTCACTCGACGGCGCCTCGCCGCCCCTGCGCTTCGCCACGCGCCTCACCTACGCCCCGACGCTCGAGGCCGTCCTCGCCCGACACCGCGAGAGTGGCTTCGAGCCCGAGACCGACAGCGTGCTCCTCGGAGTCGAAGGCACGATGGGCGAGCCCGTGCGTGTCCAGCCCGAAGCGCTCGCCGAGGGCGCGGCGCTCCTTCGCGCGCGTGTCGAGACGCCGGCGGCGGGCGTGCTCGTCTGGTCGCGGTCGTACTTCAGCGCCTGGCGCGCCCGCATCGACGGCGTGCCCGTCGCTCCCATCCTCGCCGACGGCCATCTCGTCGGCGTGCCCGTGCCCGCGGGTCGCCACGAGGTGGAGGTGTCGTGGTCGGCCGCCCCCGTTCTGCTCGGAGGGCTCCTCTCCGTCGTCGGGCTGCTCGCACTGGTCGCGTTGCGCCGCGTCTCGAATGGCGACTCACCCAGGCGGCGTCGACCCACGTCCGCGCACAGCGGGTGAGATGAGATCCTCGCGCGGATGCCCGCCGGCTTCGCGTGCCACCACACGACGAATTGAGCCGAGATGAGACTGAGCCAGCGTCGGGCCATCCGCCAAGATCGGCGCGACGTCGCTCGGCCGCCCTTCCTGTCCGGCAAGACCGCCAGCAAACCGCCCGAGTGGCGACTCCTGTCAAGAGGCTCGGGCTTGAAATGCGAGCGTGCTGAGAATACAAACGTTACTTGTACAATCTCAGCGCTTTCCGAAACCGTCGTGACACTTCCGTTGAGCGAGTCGTGGTCGGCGCTCAAACGACCGCAGGCTCCTCGGCGTGCCACTCCGCTTGGGGACGAGGTTTTCGCAGCCGTTCTCGGTGACGGCGACGGTGTCCTCGTGTCGGATACCTAGCTCGCCATAGGTATCAGGCGCGCGCTCCGCTCCCTTGGGTAGTGCGCACACGGAACCGGGGGTTCCGGCCACGAGGCCACGGCCGGTCCCCTTGCTCCGTGGGCCAGTCTGTATTAGATTCTAATACAGGAGGGAGTATGCGGGAGACGGTGACGGTCAGTCTGCCGCCAGGCATACGGCGCGAGCTCGACCGGATCGCCGCCCAGGAGGGGGTGTCCCGTAGCGACGTGCTCCGAGCCTCGCTGGAAGACTACTTCTTCGTGAGGCGCTTCCGGTCGCTGAGGCAGCGCATGATTGCCGCGGCTCAGGCGCAGGGCATCTTCACGGACGAGGACATCTTCGACCGAGTGTCGTGAGGCTCGTCCTCGACGCGAACGTCCTGATCGCGGCGTTCGTGGCGCGAGGCGTCTGTGCGGAGCTCCTCGAGTACTGCGTTCGCGAGCACGAGTTGGTCACGTCGGTCCAGATCCTGGAGGAGGTTCGACGGAACCTGGTGGCCAAGATCAAGGTCACCGTGGCCCAGGCGGACCAGACCGTCAAGTTGCTGCGCACGCGCCTGGAGGTGGTGGAGCCCGTCGCCCTCGAGGCTCAGGTGTGCCGGGACGCGGACGACGACGTCGTTCTCGGGACGGCAATCGTGGGCCGCTGCGACGCCATCGTCACGGGGGACAAGGACCTTCTGGATCTCGGGAGCTACAGGGACATCCGAATCGTCTCGCCGCGCGGCTTCTGGAGCTTCGAAAGCCACCGGCGGTCCTGAGGTTGACTCACGCCGCCGCCGGCTCCTCGGGCGTCCCCGACCACTTCGGGCCGAGGTTCTCGCAGCCGGATTCGGTGACGGCGACGGTGTCCTCGTGTCTGATGCCTAGCTCGCCCGGGGTGGAGAAGGGGTCCTGCGAAACAGCGAAGTCGCCCGGTCACACCAGGCGCCGCCCACGCACGCCGGGTGGCGCCGGCACGAGCCCGCCTTCCGGTCACCCTCCTCGATCAGGACCTCCCCCGGCCGGTCTCTGGCAGGAACTCGAGCTCAACGTCGGGGGGCCTGACCGCCAAGGCCGCCTTCCCTTGCCGCCGGTGCCTCTCCCCCCGGCTTCGGGCTCGGCGGGGAGATCATCTGCCGGGTCGACAAGCCGAGGCGGTCGCGCGAGTCGCCGCTCTTCCGTCTGTTCGAGCAGCACCTCGAGGGCGTCCCCCATCTCCCGCGGGATGGGCGCCCGCGAAGAAGGACTCAGGCGTTTCGCGGTCGTCCTTCAGGCGGACACGAAACGCCACCGCGGACAGCAGATGCCGTCTGCATCCCTCCGTCGGTTTGCTCACCTCTCATTCGTTGGTCGTCCGTTCACGCCGAGGCCAGTGTCATCGTGACGATCAGGCCCGCCGGATCTCCGTTGCGACACTCGACCGACCCTCCGCACGCCTCTAGGCAGCTCCTCACGATGGCCAGCCCGAGCCCCGTGCCCCCTGAGCGGCGGTCGCGCGAGTCCTCGGACCGGTAGAACGGCTCGAACACGTGCGTCAGGCTGGAAGCGGGCAGACCGGGGCCCGAGTCGGCCACCGTGATGACGACCCGGTCGCCTTCCGGCCGCGCCCGCACGACGATGGGCCCGGCCGCTCCCGCGTGACGGACGGAATTGCGCAGCACGTTCGCCAGCGAGCGGAACAGGTAGTCCGGGTCCGCCCGGACGTGGAGCTCGGGGGCGATCTCCACGCGCACGTCGGCGCCGTCCCTGGCCTCGAGCCGCACCGCGCGGAGCGCCGTCTCCGCCACGTTCGTCCTCACGAGCCGCAGGCTCTCTGGGCGCAGCTCCGCCCGCGCGTAGGCCAGCAGCTCGTCGCTCAGCCGGGACATCAGCTCGACCTCCTCGCGGAGGTCGTCGAGGTGCGGCCGCCCGGCGGCGCCCGCGCGGGCTTCCAGGACGCCGAGAGCCATCTGCATCCGCCCCAGCGGCGAACGCAGCTCGTGCGCCACGTCGGCCAGGAACCGCTTCTGGCCGCGGACGAGGGTCTCTAGGCGCGCGGCCATGCTGGCGATAGAGCGCGCCAGCCGTCCGAACTCGTCGCGGCGGCCCGTGGCGAGGGCCACGTCGAATCGGCCGTCCGCGATGGTTGCTGTCGCGCGCGTCATCTGCCCGAGCGCGGCCGCGAGCCGACCGAAGAAGGGCAGCCAGCAGGCGAGCGAGATGGCCACGGCGAGAGCGCCGACGGCGAGCCAGGGCCGCAGGTCGAGGAAGAGGGGGTGGGTCCAGAAGCGGCGCGACGCGACGAGCAGCGTCCCCCTCACCACCTCGTCGCTTCCCGGACGCGGCACCGGCATGCGCAGGCCGACCCAGTAACGCAGCTCGCCGTCCGTCTTCACGAGGAAGGGCGGCGCACCCGGCAGCGGTGGGAGGCCCCGGCGGCCGCTCCCCGGCTCCGGGAGTGCAGGTGGAAGCGGTGCGGCGTTTCCGCGCTCGCGGCCGGGAGCGCGCACGCGCGCCAGCACGCCCTCGGGGATCTCCAGCGGCGGACCCGCGATGCGCGATCCGTCGTTCCCGACGAGCAGCAGGACCGCCCCCTGCTCCGCGGAATGGCGCTCGAGCAGCGCGTCGCGCTCGACCGCGTCCGTGCGCGGCAGCTCCAGCAGGAGCAGCCGCGCCAGCCCCTCGAGCCGCTCGCGTCCCGCCGAGAGAAGCCAGGAGTCGAACGGCCGCCTGGCGTGGGCGGCGGCGAAGGCGAAGGCGGCGAGCGCGACGAGCGACAGGTTGAGCGCGACGAGGAGGAGCGCCTTCATCCGGAGCGTCACCGGAGCGCCCTCATTCCGTGAGACCCGGCCGGCGCATCTTGTACCCCAGCCCGCGGACAGTCTCGATGAAGCGCGGATGGCGCGGGTCGTCGCACAGCTTGCGGCGCAGAGAGGAGACGTGGACGTCGATGGAGCGGTCGAAGGCCTCGAAATCACGGTCCGCCACCTCGAGCAGGAGCTGCTCGCGCGACTTCACACGGCCGGCGGCCCGCGCCAGGGCCAGCAGCAGGTCGTACTCGACGGGAGTGAGGGCGATCGGCCGGTCCTCCAGCGTGGCCGTGCGGGCTTCCGGGTCCATCCAGAGGGGGCCTACGCTCACGGGGGCGGCCCGGGCCTCGCGCTCCTGCTGCGCCGTCACCAGGGAGCGACGGATGACGGCGCGCAGGCGCGCCAGCAGCTCGCGCGGAGAGAACGTCTTCGGGAGATAGTCGTCGGCGCCCAGCTCGAGGCCCGTGATGCGGTCGGGCTCGTCGCCGAGGGCGGTCAGCATGAGGACCGGGACCTGCGACCTCTGCCGCAGCTCGCGCAGGACGTCGAGGCCGTTAATGACGGGCAGCATGACGTCGAGGATAACCGCGGCGAAGCCTCCCCCAAGCGCCCGTTCGAGCCCCTGGCGGCCGTCGTGGGCGGTCTCCACGGCGTAGCCGAGCGGCTCGAGGTAGTCTCGCAGCAGGCGGCAGAGCTTCACGTCGTCGTCGATGACGAGCACGGTGGTCGAGGCATCGCCCACACGCGTATTAGAGCGCATGCTGGGCGGGGAAGGCCGCCGCTTTTACCAAACCTTTACCTTCCGGGGAGCGCTAGCTCACGGCTCCTTTACGGTGGCGACGTCCAATGTTCACGAGAGGCGGGCACGTCGCCCTCGGACAACCGCTGGAAGGAGATGTTGCCGGTGCTCCACAGAACGGGGATGGCGAGGATCGCGGCCGGCCTGGCCGCGGCGGCGCTCGCCGCAGCGTGCGGTGGCACGCCGGCGTCGCCTTCGAGCCCGGCCGCTGCGGCGCCGGTCACATCCCCCTCGTCACCGACCACGGGCCTGCCTTCGCTTTACTCCCAGTTCTACGGGGCGCAGGTCTCGCTCGACGGAGCCTCGGTCGTGCTGCGCGCCACCTCGGTGCCTGACCACCCGAGTCCCTACTTCGGCCCGGGGCATGCCCAGTACGAGCCGCCGCACGCCGGCATGGTCGTCAACCCGAACCGTATCCTGCCCCAAGACCTCGTGCTGAGGGTCCCCGTCGCGCCTTCGGTCACGAGCCCCAGCGACACGCCGCTGGGTCCGATCGGCGTGGCCGTCAACGGTGTCGCGCTGTTCAACCAGTACGCCGCCGCGCGCGCACCCGTGGACGCAGAGATCCCCACCTTCGATCGCTTCAACGGCCACCCGACGGAGATCGGTACGTACCACCACCACCTCGAGCCGCTGTGGCTCACGGCGCAGAGCTCGAGCCGCCTCATCGGCGTGCTGCTCGACGGTTTTCCCGTGTACGGCACGCGCGATGCGGACGGCGCCCTCCCGACGGGGCTCGACGCCTGCAACGGGCACGTCGGACCCACGCCGGACTTCCCCCAGGGCACGTACCACTACCACATCACCTCCGGGCCTCCCTACATCGCCGGCTGCTTCCGCGGGCAGCCCGGCACCCTGGGTTAGCGATGCGGTCCCTGTGGATCGCGACCACGTTGGCCTTGAGCCAGCTCGGAGCGCCGGGACCCGCCGGTAGCCCCGACCGTTCGGAGTACCGGTGGTATCCGAACGGGCGGATCGAGAGCGTGCGCGCCTACGAGCGAGGCCGGAAGGTGGGCCGGCACCTGGGCTACTGGAGCGACGGTAAGCCCCGGTTCGAGGCCGCCTACCAGGGCGACGCCTACCACGGCGAGTACCGCACCTGGTATCCGAGCGGCCAGCCCTACGAGCGGCGCCACTTCGACCATGGCCGCGAGGCCGGGCTCCAGCAGTCGTGGACGGAGACGGGGGAGCTGTTCCTCAACTACGAGGTGCGCGACGGCCGGCGCTATGGGCTCGTGAACGCGCAGCCGTGTGTACCGGTCGGGGAGGCGCGATGAACAGGGTGGGGATTGGGGGGCGGATCGTGGTGGCGGCGATCGCGGGCGTCCTGGGCACGGTGGCCCTCCACGAGCGCCAACGCGCGGAAGCGACCGGCCGGCAGGCGGGCGCCGTCTCGCTGCCCTTCTACGACGGACCGGACTTCACGCCGCGCTGGCGGCCGGTGGACCATCGCATCGGCGCCTTCCGGCTCGTGACCCAGGAGGGCGAAACGTTCCGGGATTCGGACCTCGACGGGCGCATCCACGTGGCGAGCTTCCTGTTCACGACCTGTCCGAACCTCTGCCCGATGCTGGTGCAGCGGCTCCGGCCACTGCAGGACGCGGCGCGTGACTGGCCGGACGTGCGGCTGGTCTCGTTCAGCGTCACGCCCACCGTCGATACACCGAGCGTCCTCGCGGAGTTCGGCCGACTCCACCGGATCGATCCCGCGCGCTGGATCCTGCTCTCCGGAGACGCCGAACAGATCGACGCCCTCGCGCGACGGTCCTATTTCGCCGATGACGCGCGCGTGAGCCCGTCGCCCGGCGGGAGCCGGCGGCTGCTCCACACGGAGAAGGTCCTGCTCGTCGACCAGGAGCGCCGACTGCGCGGCGTCTATGACGGCACGCAGCCGTTCGAGATCGAGCGCCTCCTGGGCGACATCGCGGTGCTGCGCGCTCCCCGCGCCGGCCGAACGGACCCCCGCACATGAGCGCGATGCTTCCCCGGAGGCGCCCATGACCCGCCCAACCATCCAGATCCTCGCCGGAGGCCTGCTCGCCTTGGCCTTGGCGGGCTGCGGCAACACCACCTCCCCGGACGCCGCAACCGGGACCGCCCTGACGTACGCCGTGGTGGATACCGGGCTGACGACCTCTTACAACGCCTCTGGCCTCATCAGTGCTCCCCGGCCCGGGGAGCCCTTCTACGGCCAGGACGGACAGCAGACCGGGCTCCCGCCCGCGTACCGCGACAACGGGGACGGCACGGTCTCCGACCTGAATACGGGCCTGATGTGGGTGCAGGCCCGGGGCTCCAAGGTTTCTCGGGAGGCGGCGCGCACCGGTGCCTCCGCGTGCCGGGTCGGCGGATACAGCGACTGGCGCATGCCCGCGATCAAGGAACTCTACTCCCTCATCCAGTTCACGGGGCGCGCGGGCCAGACCGCGGCTGATTCCACGCCGTACCTGGACACGCGCTACTTCGGCTTCGCCTACGGGGATGTGTCGGCGGGAGAGCGCGTCTACGACTGCCAGGACTGGTCCGCCACGGCCTACGTGGGCACCACCATGAACGGCGACGCCACCGCGTTCGGCGTCAACTTCGCCGACGGGCGCATCAAGGGCTACCCGCTGGTCAGGAATCCGGCCATCGATCCCGCTGGGGCCAGCGGGGATTTCCTCCTCTACGTCCGATACGTCCGGGGCAACCCGGCCTACGGGCAGAACCGCTTCCTCGAGCGCGGAGACGGCACGATCACGGACGAGGCCACGGGCCTCATGTGGACGCGGGAGGACAGCGGCTCCGGGATGAACTGGCAGGAGGCGCTGGCCTGGGTCCAGGCCCGGAATGCCGAGAACCACCTGGGCCACTCCGACTGGCGGCTGCCCAACGCGAAGGAGCTGCAGAGCCTCGTGGACTACACCCGAGCGCCGGAGGCCACCGACGCCTCGCGCAGGGGGCCTGCCATCGATCCGATCTTCTCCAGCACCTCCATCATCGACGAGGGCGGCGGCGCGGACTATCCCTTCTTCTGGACCAGCACGACGCACCTGGAGGGCCTCGGTGGGCCAGGGAGCGCTGCGGTGTACCTTGCCTTCGGACGCGCCCTCGGATTCATGCAGACGTCCCCGGGCACGTTCCAGCTCTGGGATGTTCACGGAGCCGGGGCCCAGCGCAGCGATCCCAAGGCCGGTGACCCGGCCGCCTTCCCGCGCGGGTTTGGCCCCCAAGGCGACGTGATCCGCATCCGCAACTTCGTGCGCCTCGTCCGGAACGCGTCCTGAACGAACCACGTGCCGGCTGTCCACGGCGATGGTCGTGCCTTCAATCTGGGCCGCTACAGGGCTTCGATCGCAGCGAAGAGCTCGGCGACCAGGTCCTTCGGACAGGCCGCAGGCGGCGTCGATGTCGGGGCCGCCGGAGTGGCGGCGCACGAAGCCGATGCCGCTCTCGGCGAGGGCCGACAGAAGACGCCCGCGCTCAGCCTCGCCGGCATGCCGGACGGTCGGCGGTTCAGCGTCCAGCCGCTGGGGTCGCCCGCGCGCCGCCTTCGGAAGGCCGCCGTCCACGTCGGGTGCCGGCCGTGCAACCTCACTCCGGACGGTGGTTGGCCGCTGGGCCTCGGCGCCCGCTAGGTCGAAGGCTACGACGGTGAGGGCGCGCCGAGATTCCAGGTCCGACTCATACCACCGCCGGCTCCTCGGGCGTTCCCGACCACTTCGGGCCGAGGTTCTCGCAGCCGGATTCGGTGACGGCGACGGTGCCCTCGTGTTTGATGCCTAGCTCGCCAGGGCTGTAGATCTGGGACACGGCCATGGCGGGGACAGCCTCGACGAAGGTCAGGTCACCGCGGAAGGGAGTGAGCACATCCGGTTGACATAGCCAACGGCGCTTGCCACACTGGCCCCATCGTCAGGGTGCCTCCCGTTTTGGGGGGCTAAGAGGGAAGCAGGTCGAAGGCCTGCGCGGTCCCGCCACTGTAGCCGGCGAGCCCGCTCCCTGAGAGCGCCGTGAGGCGCCGCCACTCGGCCACGGAGGCCGGGGAAGGCAGGGGGCGAGGCGACGACCCGGGAGCCAGGAAACCTGCCCTGATCGGCTGAACCTAGAGGCTTCTCGCGTGAAGGAGCTGCTGGACCTTGGGCGAGCCGAAGCGGCCGCCGACGTCCCCAACCCCGACGCGAAGCCCTCCCCTGAGGAGGTCTCGTGCGCATCGTTTCTGTCGTCCTGAACGCAACCGTCCTCTTCTGTCTCGTCGTGCCCGCGCGGGCAAGAGCCGAAGCGACCGCCTCGCTCGTTGGCTCCGTGCGCACGAGCGACGGGGCCGCCCTCCCCCACGTTGCGGTCGTGATCACGGGGGCGCCGGAAACGAGGCGCGTGGCCACCGGCCCCGATGGCAGCTTCCGCGTCGAGGCGCTGGCGCCGGGTCGCTACGAAGCACGCGTCGACGTCCCCGGCCTCGAGGCGACGGGCGTGGCCGAAACCGTCGTCGCCGACGGGGAGTCGCGCCTCGACATCGTCCTCGCCCCCGCCCCCGTGCGCGAGCGGATCGTGGTGACGGCCACCCGGGGCGAGGCGGCGCTGTCGACGCTGGGAATCGCGACGGACGTCCTCGACCGGGAGCGGATCGAGACGCGCGCCGCCTCGTCCCTCCTCCCGCTGCTGCAGGAAGTCCCCGGGGTCGCGACCGCCCGCGTCGGTGGGGTGGGAACTCAGGCCTCGGCCTTCGTGCGCGGGGGCGAGTCGCGCTTCGCGTGTGTGCTCATCGACGGCGTCCCCGTCAACCAGCCGGGTGGGGCCTACGACTTCGGCACCGCGCTGCCCTTCGAGCTGGAGCGCGTCGAGGTCGTGCGCGGAGCGGCGAGCGCCCTGTATGGGACGGACGCCCTCGCCGGTGTGGTGCACATCATGAGTCGGCGCGGACGGCCGGGGGCGGCGGCGTCCCTGCGCGGCGAGGTCGAAGGCGGGAGCTTCGATTGGCAGCGCTACCTGGCCGCAACCACCGGCGCCACGGGACGGCTCGACTGGAATGCGGGGGCTCGGCGGCTGACGACAGACAACGAGGAGCCCAACAGCGCCTTCGCGCAGACGGCGGGTGCCCTCTCGCTCGGGCTCAGGCTGGACGCGCGGACCGAGGCGCGGGCGGTGGCGCGCTTCGAGTCGAGTGAGGTCGGCACGCCGGGGCCGACCGCCTACGGCCGTCCCGATCTCGACGCCTCCTTCGAGCGCGACGACCTCACGGTGTCGGCGGTGGTGCGGCGATCCGACCCCCGCCTCGCCCACGCGCTACGCTTCGGCTACGCACGGACCGACCAGCTCTCGCTGAACCCGCTCGACTCGGGGCCCTTCGTCCCGACGTGGGGCGACCGGGTGGCGGCCTTCCCGATCTTCGACTTCCCCGACCCGGAGGGCTTCCAGAACCGGACGGCGCGGCTCGACGGGGGCTACCAGGGCGAGCTCGCCCTCGGCACGCGACACCTCCTCACCGCGGGAGCGGAGCTGGAGCACGAGACGGGTGAGCTCGGCAACCGGGCCGGCGAGCAGCTCCACCCCGAGCGGACGAACGTGGGGGTCTACGTGCAGGACCGACTGCTCCTCGGCCGTCGGGCCTATCTCGTGCTCGGCGCTCGGGTGGAGAGAAATGGCAGCTTCGGGACGACCGCCGTCCCGCGGGCGGCCCTCGCCGTACGCCTCCGCGACGGAGCCGACGCGACGACGCTGCGCGGGAGCGCGGGGATGGGGATCAAGGAGCCGAGCTTCCTCGAGTCCTACGGCGAGTCGTTCTTCGCGAAGGGGAACCCCGACCTCGAGCCCGAGCGCAGCACGACGTTCGACCTCGGGGTGGAGCAGCGGCTCTTCGGGAGCCGGCTCCGCGCTTCGGCGACGCTCTTCCACCACGACTACGAGGACGAGATCGCCTACACCGTGGTCGACTTCGACACCTTCGAGGGGACCTACGTGAACCTCGCCCACACCCGTGCGCGTGGGATCGAGCTCGGCCTCGAGGCGCGGCCGGGCGCGGGGCTCGCCCTCTGGGGACAGTACACCTGGCTCGACGGCGAGATCCTCGAGAGCCCGAGCGACTTCGACCCCGTCTATGCGGTCGGAGAGCCGCTGCTGCGGCGGCCCGAGCACCAGGCCTCGCTCACCGCCGAGTGGAGCCGCTCGCGCCTCGCCGCGGGGGCGACGTTCGTCTACGTCGGCCGGCGAGCGGACAGCGACTTCGTCCGCTTGGGACTGAGCGAGAACGGCGCCTACGCGCGACTCGACGCCCGGCTGCGCGTGCGCGTCGCCCGCGCGGTCGAGGCCTTCCTCATCGGCGAGAACCTGCTCGACCGCGTGTACCAGGAGGCGCTCGGCTATCCCGCCCCCGGCCGTTCGCTGCGGGCGGGGGTCCGGCTCACGGCGGGCGGGGGCCGCTAGGGAAGTGGAGCAGTCCCTGCCACAGCGTTCCCCTCCCCCGCGTTCGGGTGGCGAAGCCGGAGTGTCTCCTTCGCCACGCGAAGTGCAATTCACTCGCACGAGCGTGATTGCTTGATGCAGGACACGGAGGCGAAGCCACCCGCATTCCGGATTCACGTGGGGAGGGACAGGGTGGGGGGTCGATGACAAGATGCGCGTCGCGCAGCTGACTCGGGCGGTCGTCGGCATCGCGTGTCTCGCCTCCGGCGCGGCCGCGGATCCGCCGCCGCGGGTCGCCTCGCTGAACCTCACCTCGGACGAGGTGCTCGTCGACATCCTGCCCCCGGGCCGGCTCGTCGCCGTGACGCGTTGGGCGGACGACCCGGACATGTCGAACGTCGCCGGTCGCGTCCCGGCCTCGGCCGTCCGCCTCCCGCGGGCCGACCTCGAGCGTCTGATCGCCCTCGCTCCCGATCTCGTCGTCGTCTCCGAGTTCACCGACGCCGACTTCCTGCACCTGCTCGACACGTCGAGCCTGCGCCACCACCGCCTGCGCGGCCTCGCCTCGCTCGACGGGATACGCGAGGCCATCCTCGAGCTCGGGCGCGTCGTGGGATCGGACGAGGCCGCGGCGGGTCTCGTGCGTCGCTACGACGCCGTCCTCGCCCAGCTCGCACGCCGGCTTGAGGGAACGGTGCGACCGCGCGTCCTCTACTGGGCCGACCCGCACACCGCCGGGACCGACACACCGTTCGACGCCCTCATCGAGGCCGCGGGCGGCTCGAACGTCGGCCGGGAGCTGGGTCTGCGGGGCATGGTGCCGATCGCCGCCGAGCGGGCCTTCGTCGCCGACCCCGACGTCTTCCTGGTGAGCCGCGGCTCGGGCGCGGCGGCGGCGCTGCGGCACCATCCGCTGCTCTCGAAGGCCCGGGCCATGGGCGAGGGCCGGATCGTCGAGATGCCGAACGCGCTGCTGGTCGCGCTCTCCCACCACGCCGCCACCGCCTGCTGGCGCCTCGCCTCGCTCCTCCATCCCGACCGCGTGCCAGCGGAGCCCCCCGCGCCATGACCGAGACCCGGCGCCGGCGGCTCGCCTTCCTCGCCCTCGGGGCCCTCCTGCCTCTGGAGCTGCTCGTGGCGGCGAGCCTGGGCAGTGTGCCCCTGCCCGCCTTGGGTGTGGTCCGATCGCTCCTCGCCGGGCTCGGACTCGGGACGAGCCCGCTGGGGGAGACGGGCGAGGTGATCCTGTGGTCGGTGCGCCTGCCGCGCGTGCTGCTCGCGGCTCTGGTGGGGGGCGGACTCGCGCTGGTCGGGGCGGCCCTGCAGTCGCTCTTCCGCAACCCCCTCGCGGATGCCGGCCTCCTCGGCGTCGGTCCCGGGGCGGCGCTCGGTGCCGTACTCGCCGTCAGCTTCGGCTGGGCGCACGAGCGTTTCCTCGCCCTGACGCTCGCCGCCGGCGTCGGCGCCTTTGCCGCCCTCCTCCTCATCTATGCGCTCGCGCACCTCGGGGGGCGGCCGTCGCTCCAGGGGCTCCTCCTCACCGGTCTTGCCGTGGGCGCGCTCGCCGCCGCCGCCACGGCCGTCCTCCTCGTGGCCATCGAGGAGCAGCGCGTGCGCGCGGTGCTCTTCTGGCTGGCGGGGGGGCTCGAGGGCCGCGGCTGGGAGCACGCGGCGATCGCGGGGACGTTCGTGCTCGGGGGCGGGGCCGCCCTCGGCCTCCTCGCGCGGCCGCTCGACGTGCTCTCGCTCGGCGAGGAGGAGGCGGCGGCGCTCAGCCTGCCCGTCCACGCCACGCGGCTCGCGGTCTTCGGCCTCTGCGCCCTCATCGCGGGACCGGTGACGGCGGTGGCGGGGGCCGTCCCCTTCGTGGGCCTCGTCGCGCCGCACGCGCTGCGGCCCCTCGTCGGACCGGTCTCCCGCCACCTCCTGCCCGCGTCCTTCCTCGCCGGGGCGGCGCTCGTGGTCCTCGCCGACCTCGCCGCGCGGTCTTTCGGCGTCCACGTCGAGCTGCCGCTCGGCTCCGTCACCGCCTTCGTCGGCGCGCCCTACTTCCTGATCGCGCTCCGCACCCAGGAGGGGCGGGGATGACCGTCGCGATCGAGGTCCGCGGCCTGTCGGTGGAGCGAGGCGGGCGGACCGTCCTCAGAGGGGTGGACCTCGAGCTGCGAGCCGGGGAGGCGCTGGCGCTCGTCGGACCAAACGCGGCCGGGAAGTCGACGCTCCTGCGCGCGCTCGTCGGGCTCCTCCCGGCCGCGCAGGGCGAGGTGCGGGTCGAGGGACGACCGATCGGCGGTTGGTCGCGGGCGGCGGTGGCGCGCCGCGTCGCCCTCGTGGCGGCGGAGGACGACGCGCCGCCGCGTCTGGCGGTGGCCGATCGCGTCGCCCTCGGCCGATACCCTCACCGCGGGCCGCTGCGTCGCTTCACGCCCGCGGACCGTGCCGCCGTCGACCGCGCGCTCCGGCGCGCCGAAGTCGAGCACCTCGCTCGCCGACCGCTCGGGACGCTCTCCGCGGGCGAGCGACAGCTCGCGCTCCTCGCCCGCGGGCTGGCGCAGGAGCCGGCGGTGCTGCTCCTCGACGAGCCGGCCTCTCACCTCGACATCCGCCACCAGCTCCACCTCTTCCGCGTCCTCGACGAGGTGCGGCGGGGCGGGGTGGCGGTCCTCGCCGTCGTCCATGACCTGCCGCGCGCGGCCTCTTGGGCGACGCGGATGGCGGTCCTCGACGGAGGCACCATCGCCGCTCAGGGGGATCCCATCGCCGTGCTGGAGAGCGAGGCCGCCTCGCGAGCCTTCGGGGTCGGCATCCAGAGCGTCGCGGTGGGAGAGGGGCGTGAGCGACTCTGGCGGTTCGGGGAGCGTGCGTAGCCGTCTACCGCTCGCCGAGGGGCAGGAAGTCTATCCCGCGGTCGCCCGCGCCGCGGTGGGCCGGGCAGAGCGAGGCGAGGAAGTCCTCGTAGGCCATCACGTCCCGGTGCTCGGCCCGCCAGTGCGACTCGATACCAGACCAGCCGCGGCCGTGGAAGACCTGCGCACACTCCGGGCACTGCCGCGGCCACTTGCGGGTGCGGGGGATGCCCTTGCGGCACGAGGGGCACTCGGCGGCGCCGGAGGCGCGGTGGGGGCGGCAGAGCGAGGCCCACACGTCGCGGTACGGTGCGGCCGTGGCGTGCCGGGACCGCCAGTGGGCGTCGAGCCCCTCCCAGCCGGAGCGGAAGATGCGGCCGCAGAGCGGGCAGCGCCGCCGTCCGCGCTTGGGCACGCCCTTCTCGCACGCGAGGCAGGTGCGCTGGGCCACGATCGGTTGGACTCCCGCCCCGGAGTCTACACGAGAGGCCTCACGGGTCCAGCCGATAGGCGACCGCCCCCTTCCTGCCGCGAGGCCACCTCGATCGTCCCCTCTATCCCCAGGGCGAGCTAGTGTGTCCTGTTTGGGGTGCGTGTTGACACTCGTCGGCCTCAAGCGCGGGACAGGACGATTTTCTCGATTCCCCCCTTGACAAGTTTCGGGAGCGTCTTCTCACGACGCAATCGGCGCGAGCGTAGTCGGCTGCGTGCGGCCCGCAGACGGGCCACAAGCACCGCCATCAAGACAGGGGCCTTCGAAGACCAATCGAGCTGCTTTCCCCCGCCAGACGCCCTCCC
>Ga0209342_10000180_pt1 | contig 68854 bp, 56 predicted proteins | sample RifCSP16_2_FD_184023 | JGI IMG/M metagenome (GOLD analysis project Ga0209342, IMG submission 184023) | Soil microbial communities from Rifle, Colorado - Rifle CSP2_sed 16_2 (SPAdes) (version 2) | ecosystem: Environmental > Terrestrial > Deep subsurface > Rock core/Sediment | place: Rifle... | reverse complement strand
GCCCTCAACGATTCGCTCGCCAAGCTGCCGTTCGACCGCAGGCGTGACGCCGAGCGCCGCAACGACCGTGACATCTACGTCATCTCGGCCGCCGGCGGCGAGCCGCGGAAGCTGCTCACCTTGCAGGGCGACGAGTCGAACCTCGGCTGGTCGCCGGACTCGAGGCGCATCTCCTTCGTCTCGCGTCCCTATCGCACCGAGAACGCGCGATTGATGCTCGTGGACGCCACGGGTGGCACCCCGCAGAACCTCACGGGCAACTGGCAGTACGAGCCGGCGGCGTACCAGTGGCTGCCGAACGGGAACGTCGCGATGCTCGCCCAGATCGGTGGCCGCGCCGCCGTGTTCGCCATCAACGTTCGGGCGGCCACGATGCGTGAAGTGATGGGCGGTCGCCGCGTCATTCGCGGCGCGAGCTGGGATGAGGCGCGCGCCACGTTCGCCTTCGTCGCCACGAGCGTCACGAAGCCGACCGAGCTGTTCGTCGCCAACGCCGACGGCACCGGTGAACGCAAGCTCACGGCCTTCAACGACAAAGTGAACGCTGAAGTGGCGTGGGCAGACGCCGAGCGCTTCACGTACCGGAGCGTCGGCGACCTGGAGATCGAGGCGTGGCTGATGAAGCCGTACGGCTACCAGCCGGGCCGGAAGTACCCGCTCGTGCTCTACATCCACGGCGGCCCTCACTCGTCGTACGACGAAGGGTGGTTCGACGAGTTCCAGAACCTCGCCGGCGCCGGGATGATGGTGCTCTACACCAACCCGCGCGGGTCGAGCGGCTACGGCGCCGGTTTCACGTACATCACCCGCGGCCAGTGGGGCGGGGACGACTACAAGGACCTGATGAAGGCCGCGGACATCGTCGCCGCGCGTCCTGACGTGGACTCCACCCGAATGGGCCTGACGGGCGGATCGTACGGCGGCTTCATGACCGCGTGGGTCACGACGAAGACGAACCGGTTCAAGGCCGCCGAGGCCGATCGGATGATCTCGAACTGGGTGAGCTGGTACAGCGTGAGCGACGCGCAGGGGCTCACCGAGTGGGAGTTCTACGGCAAGCCCTGGGAGAACCCGGCGATGTACGACACGCTCTCGCCGATCAAGTACGTGGCGAAGGTCCAGACGCCGACGCTGATCGTGCAGAGCGAGGAAGACCACCGGACGCCGATGCCCGAGGCGGACCAGTGGTTCATGTCGCTCAAGAAGCGCGGCGTTCCGGTGGAGTGGGTGCGCTATCCGCGCTCCACGCACGATCTCTCTCGCACGGGCGAGCCCTGGTTGCTGGTGGACCGGCTGGGGCGACTCCGGCAGTGGTTCGCGCACTGGCTGATGCCGGAGACGCGGGCGAAGGCGACGGATACCGGGGCTCGCTGAGCACGGAAGCCGTCAGCCGTCAGCCGTCAGTCGTCAGCCGTCAGTGGTCAGCTGACGACTGACAGCTGACAGCTGTCCACTTCAGTTCCCCTCGATGCTCAGACGCACCCTCACGACGACCGCGCTGGTCTTCGTGATGTTCTTCACCGTCTCCGGCGGTGCGTACACGACGGAGGGGCTCGTCGCCACGGTGGGCCCGGGCCTCGCGCTCCTCGCGCTCCTCGTCGTTCCCCTCGTCTGGTCACTCCCCGAGACGCTCATCATCGGCGAGCTCGCCAGCATGCTCCCCGAGGAGGGCGGCTACTACCGCTGGGTGCGGCGCGCCTTCGGGCAGTTCTGGGCGTTTCAGAACGGATGGGCGACCTGGCTCTACTCGCTCGTGGACATGGCGATCTACCCGGTGCTGTTCAACCAGTACCTGCGCTGGTTCTTCCCCGCACTCGCCCCTTCTCACTCGTGGTTGATCGCGCTCGCCGTGATCTGGGGCGCGACCGCGATCAACCTGCGCGGCGCGCTTCCCGTGGGGCGCGTCTCGATCGCCGCGGGGAGTTTCGTGCTCCTCGGCTTCTTCGCGCTCGCGGTGTTCGCGCTTCCGCGCGCGACACACTCGCCCTTCGCGCCGTTCACCGTGCCCGGCGAGACCGTGACCACCGGGCTCGCCGTCGGGCTCTCCATCGCGCTCTGGAACTACATCGGGTGGGACAACGCGTCCACGGTGCAAGGCGAGGTGATTGACGCATCGCGCAGCTACCCGCGTGCGCTCTTCGTGACGCTCCCGCTCGTCACGCTCGGCTACTTCGTGCCGCTCCTCGCGTCCCTGTCGGCCACGGACTGGACCACTTGGCGCGAGGGCGGGTGGCCGGAGATCGCGCTCGGAGCGGCGGGCGCCGCCGGCCCGTTCCTCGCGAGCTGGCTCGCGCTCGGCGGGCTCGTGAGCGCGCTCGCGCTCTTCAACGCGCTGCTGCTCTCCTACTCGCGCATTCCCCTTGCGATGGCGATGGACGGGCTGCTGCCCGCGCCACTGGCACGAACCGATGCGCGCGGAACGCCGCGGGTCGCCGTGCTCGTGTCAGCGGTCGGTTACTCGGTCTTCGCGCTGTTGCCGTTCGGCAAGCTCGTCGTCGCGGACGTGCTGCTCTACGCGGTCGCGCTGCTCCTCGAGTTTGGTGCATTGATCGCGCTTCGCCGCAAGGAACCCGCACTGCGCGGCGCGTTCCGGATTCCGAGCGGCGTGGCCGGCGTCACCGTGCTCGCCTCGCTTCCCGCCGCCGTCCTCGGCGTCGTGGTCTGGCTCGCGTTCAAGGATGGGGAGATGGCGATGCCCGCGCTGATCGCCTCGGGCGTGGGGCTCGCGGCCGGGCCGGTGATCTACTTCCTCATTCGCTTACCACGGAGGCACTGAGATCCACGGAGGGCCACGGAGGAAGGCTTGGGGGAACGACAACCGGAACGCGGACTTCTGTTCCCCCAGGAAGTCTCCGTGGCCCTCCGTGGATCTCCGCGTCTCCGTGGTGAGCCGTTCCGTCACGGCCGCCGATAGATGACTCCGCCCTTCATCACGAACCTCACGTTCTCCGCGCGCGTCTTCGCGATGTCCTTCGTCGGGTCGCCGTCCACGGCGATCAGGTCCGCCCAGAGTCCGGGCCTCACCGAGCCGATCCGGTTCTCGAGGTGGAGCACGCGCGCGTTGACGCTGGTCGCCGCCTTGAGCGCCGCCACCGGCGTCATCCCGTAGTTCACCATCAGCTCGAGTTCGCGCGCCTCGTCGCCGTGGGCGAACACCCCCACGTCGCTCCCCAGGCAGATCGTCACGCCCGCGTCGAGCGCGAGCTTGAACGTCTGGCGCTTGCGCGTGATGCCCACGGGCTCGGGATCCACGCCTTTCCGCCACCCCGCGTACTGGCTGGTCGCGTCCCCCGCGGCGAGCGTGGGACAGAACGCGACGCCTTTCTCCCTCATCAGCGCGAAGACCTCGGCTGTGCCCGCATCGCCGTGCTCGATGGTCTCGACGCCGGCAGTCGTGGCGCGCCGCATCCCTTCCGGCGTGGACGAATGCGCCACCACCGGCCGCCCGCTCGACCGCGCCGTCTCCACCATCGCGCGCAACTCCATCTCGCTGAAGGTCGGCATCGCCTGCCCCGCGGGGCCCCAGCGGTAGTCGGCATACACCTTGATCCAGTCGGCGCCGTGCGCGATCTGGTCGCGCGTCACGCGGATCACGTCCTCCGGGCCGTTCGCTTCCTCGGCGCCCTGCGCCGGGTCGAAGGCGAAGTCCACGCGCCGCGGCGCGTAGCTCCCGGTCGCCACGATTGCGCGCGTCGTGACGATCATCCGGGGCCCCGGGATGATCCCCTCGTTGACCGCCTGCTTGAGGCCGACGTCCGCGTACCCCGCTCCCTCGGTGCCGAGATCGCGGATCGTCGTCCACCCGGCGAGCAGCGTGTTCCGGAGGTGATTGACGGCGCGTGCCGTGCGGAGGGCGAGCGGCTCGCGCATCACCTGGTCGTTCCAGGGTGCCTCGTCGTACGGATGGAGCAGGACGTGCGAGTGGTTCTCGATCAGTCCCGGGAGGAGCATAGTGCCGGGGAGTTCGACGACGACCGCTCCGGCGGGCGATCCCACCTGCGCCGCGGGACCGACGGCGGCGATCACGTTGCCGCGCACGAAGACAGTCCAACCGGCGTGCGGCGCGTCGTCAATCGCGTTCCACACCGCGGCGGGCCTGAGGAGGAAGGTGGAGTCGGACGGCTGTGCCGTGCCGCCGCCGCGGCCGCCGCGCTGGGCGAGGAGGGCGCAAGGAAGGAGGAGCGCCGGAAGGAGGGATCGCAGGCGCATGATTGGCCTCGATGCAGAAGACAAATGCGGTCGTGTCACTTCATGTGCGGCACATCCGTCACGCCGCCGCTCACGACGAAGGCCATGAACTCGCTCGACACGCTGTCCACCGGCGTCACCCGGTCTCGCGGCACGACCCAGAGCTGGCCCGAGAAGTTGTACGAATGCGGACAGTAGACCGCGACGTGCTTCGCCTCGCCGAGCAAGGCGAGCGACTTCTGCGTGATGAAGCCGAGGTGCTTGATCTCAGAGTCGGGGGTCACGGCGACGAGGACCGGCGCGTCGAACCGCCGTTTCTCCCCGACGAACGCGTTCATCAGGTCCTTCGTCGCGTGGTAGAGCAGCCGGACGAAGGGGAGGCGCTCGAGCACGGAGTCGAGCGCCGCGATGAGCGATCGCGTGATGAGACTCGACCCGAACGCGCCGATGAGCGTGATCGCCACGATGGTGATGACGAAACCGGCGCCCGGCACGGGAAGTCGGAGCCATCCGTCGAGCGTCACAAACGCCACGTAGCACACATAGCCGGTGACGAGCGTCGGCACGGTGATCACGAGGCCCTGCACGAAGTAGCGGAGCAGTCGCTTCATCGCCGTAGGGGAGCGAAAGGGGAGGGGAGGTTTCGGCGGCGCGGCGGGCAGCGTCGCACGGTCGACGGCCGTACTATAGAAGGTGTGCCGTCCCGCGCAAGATAACCCGAACCGGCCCTCCCGATGAGCACGTTCCGCTCGGCCTGCCTGCTCGTTCGTCGCGCCATCGTGCTCCCGATGCTGGTCGCGGGGAGTGCCTTCGCCCAGTCGGCGAAGAAGCCGATCACCCAGGACGTCTACGACATCTGGCGCGGGATTTCGGGCGCCACGCTGTCGAGCGACGGCCGGTGGGCGATGTACACGGTGTCGCCGGTCGTGGGCGAGGGGGAAGTCTTCATTCGCTCCACGAGTGGCATCACGGAGTACCGCCATCCGCGCGGGTTCACCGGCCGGCCGCAGAACACGGTACCCGCCGCCGGCGGCGGCGGAGGCCCCGGCTTCACCGTGCAGGCCGCGCAGTTCTCCGGCGACTCGCGATTCGCCGTGTTCCTCCGGTACCCGACGCAAGCCGAGGTGGAGGCGGCGCGGCGCGCGCCGCGCGGTCGCGGCGGGCCGGGGGCGGCGGGCGGGCCGGGGGCGGCGGGCGCGGCCGGGGCGCAGGGCGCGCCGCCGGTGCCACAGCCCAGGAACCAGCTCGGCATTGTCAGCCTCGGCGACGGCGACGTGACGTGGGTGCCGCGCGTGCGGTCGTTCCGGCTCGCGCGGGAAGGCGGCAGGTATCTCGCCTACAGTCTTGAGCCCGACACCGCCGCGACGACACCGGGCGAAGGCGCCGGCGGGCGAGGGGGCGCCCCCGGAGCTGGCGGCCGCGGCGGTGGAGCGGGCGCTCCGGGCGCCGAGGGTGCCGAGACCGCTTCGACGCTCGTCCTCCGCGACCTCGCGGCCGGTTCCGACACGCGCATCGAGGACGTCACGAGCTACCTGTTCGATGAGAGCGAGAAGGTGCTGGTCTACGCGACCGCCGCCACCGACGATGCGAAAGACGGTGCGTGGGTTCGTGTGCTCGCCACCGGGGCGGTGACCGCGCTCGTGTCGGGCAAGGGGAACTACAAGAACCTCGCCGTGGATCGCGCCGGCTCTCAGGTCGCGTTCGTTACCGACCGGGATGAGGCGAGCGCGACGAAGCCCGCGTATTCGCTCTACCACGCGTCGCTCACGGCACCCCGGGGCGCCGCGGCGATCGCGCCCGCACGGCGGGTCGTCGCCCCCGGCGCCGTGGGCGACGGCGTGATCATCCCGGACCGGGGAACCGTCGCGTTCGTGCGCGATGGGTCGGCGCTGCAGTTCGCCCTCGCGCCGGCGCCGCGCGACTCCATCCCGGCCGACTCGCTCGCCGACAAGGCCGTCTACGACCTCTGGCACTGGCAGGACACGAAGATCCAGCCGCAACAGCGCATTGACGCGACCCGCGACCGCAACCGGACCTGGCCGGCGATCTTCCATCCGGCGACCGGCAGGTGGGCGCGGCTCGGCAACGACTCGCTCACACAGGTCACGATCGCCGACCACGGTCGCGTGGCCCTCGCGCTCAACCCGGTCGAGTACGCGATCGAGCAGACCTGGGGCGACGGTGCCTCCGACGCGTTCCTGCTCGACGTCGCGACGGGCGCGCGTACGCTCATCGCGAAGCGTCTCGAGTTCGGCGCGTCGCTCTCGGCCGGCGCGAAGTACGTCACCTGGTTCCACGACGGCTCCTGGTGGGCGCACGGCGTGACGAGCGGCCGGAAAGTGGACCTCACCGGCGGCATCAAGGACGTGAAGTTCACGAACGAGCTCTTCGACCAGCCCGACACGCCCCCGGCGTACGGCCTCGGCGGGTGGGTGAAGGACGACGCACGCGTGCTCGTGTACGACCGCTACGACGTGTGGGAGGTGGATCCGGCCGGTGTCGCCGCGTCGCGAAACGTGACGGCGGGCGACGGGCGCCGGAGGGACGTCACCTACCGCGTCGTGGACGTGGACAGCGAGGATCGCTTCTTCGATCCCGCCCAGCCGCTCCTGCTGCGCGCGTTCGACAATGAAACCAAGCAGAGCGGATACGCGCAGGCGAAGCTCGGCGCGTCGCTCGTGCCCGAGACGCTCGTGATGGGCCCGAAGAACTACGGCGGACTACAGAAGGCGAGAAAGGCCGAGCAGTACCTCATGACGCAGCAGACCTACCGCGAGTTCCCCGACCTCTGGGCCGGATCGTCCATCGGCGCGGTCCGGAAGATCTCGGACGCCAACCCGCAGGAGAGCGAATACCCCCGCGGTGACGTCGAGCTGGTGAGCTGGTACAACGACGACGGCGTGCGACTCCAGGGGATGCTCTTCAAACCCGAGGGATTCGATCCATCGAAGAAGTACCCGATGGTCACCTACTTCTACGAGCGCCTCTCGGATGGGCTGTACAGCTACGTCGCGCCGTCCGGACGCAACGTCGTGAATCCGCTCGTGTATTCGTCGCTCGGCTATCTCGTCTTCGAGCCGGACATCGTCTACACGGTGGGATTCCCCGGCGCGAGCGCGGCGAAGGCGATCATTCCGGGCGTGCAATCCCTCATCCAGCGCGGCTTCGTGGATCCCAGGCGGCTCGGCATCACGGGCCAGTCGTGGGGCGGCTACCAGACCTCCTTCCTGGTCACCGTGACGAACATGTTCGCCGCCGCCGTGCCGAATGCCACCGTCGTGAACATGACGAGCGCCTACGGGGGCATCCGTTGGGGGCCGGGCATCCTGCGCACCTTCCAGTACGAGGTCTCGCAGAGCCGCATCGGCGGATCGCTCTGGGAGTACCCGGAGCGATTCCTCGAGAACTCGGCGCTCTTCAAGCTCGACCGTGTCACGACGCCGCTCCTCTTCATGCACAATGATGCCGACGACGCGGTACCGTGGTACCAGTCCATCGAGCTCTACAATGCGATGCGGCGCCTGCGCAAGGAGGCGTACTTCATCGTGTTCAACGGCGACGTGCACAATCCGGTGAAGCGGGCGAACCAGAAGGAGATTGACAAGAAGATGCAGGAGTTCTTCGCGACCAAGCTCCTCGGCCGGCCCGCGCCCGACTGGATGGTCCACGGAATCCCGTACCTCGACAAGGGCCGGGATCAGGTGAAGATGACGGGAGCGACGGTGGTGCCGGTGCCGGAAGGAGGAAAGCCCTAGCACGGGGAGGCGACGGAAGATGCGCGTGTTGCGCGTGTTGCGCGTGTTGCGCCTGTTGCGCGCGTTGCGCGCGTTGCGCGCGTTGCGCGCGTTGCGCGCGTTGCGCGTGTTGCGCGCGTTGAGTCCGGTGCGCGTGGGGCTGGCGTGCGTCTGGACACTGGCGGCGGCGAGCGGGGCGCCCGGTGCGCAGGCGCAGGTGCGCCCGGCTGCCGCGCCTCAGCGCCCCGCCGTCCTGCGTGGGCTCGTGCTCGAGGACGCGACCGACGTGCCTCTCTACGGCGCGGAGATCGCCATTCCGAATCTCGGCATCGCCGCGCTCAGCGACAGCACCGGGAAGTTCCGGCTTCCGGCCATCGCGCCCGGCCGCCACATCGTGTGGGTCCGGAAGCTCGGCTTCGCGCCGGTGTCCACCGTGCTCGCGTTCGCCGAGGGGGATACGCTCGAGCGCGAGTTCGCATTGGTGCGCAACGTGCAGACGCTCCCGGGCGTGGAGGTGACGGCGCCGAAGCCGGTGCGCGGGAAACTGGCCGAGTTCGAGGAGCGGCGGCGGGCGGGATTCGGGCACTTCATCACCGAGGCGCAGCTCGACAGGATGGGGAACCGGCAGATGGCGGAGATCATGCAGACGATCCCCGGCCCGCGCGTGATCCGTGGGAATGCGAACAATGCCTGGATCGCGGGGGGACGCGGCGAGCAGTCGCTGCTCCGTGCCGGACCGGCGTTGAGCCGGATCGACGTGGCGCGCGGCGCGAAGCGGAACACCTGCTACGCCGCGGTCGTGCTGGACGGCATCATGGTCTACACGGGCAACGACGAAGAGCCGCTCTTCGACATCAACGCCGTCCTCACGTCAAGCATCGCGGGCATCGAGTTCTACAACGGGCCCGCGACGATGCCGACGAAGTTCAACGGCACGCGTGCCACGTGCGGGCTCGTCGTGATCTGGACGAAGGTGTAGCGTCGCCGCGCGCGTGCGGACGTCGCGCGCGGCGCGCTGCGGCGGGCCGGTACCGTTCCGGACTCGCAGCGCCTACTATTGAAGCCAATGGCCACCACGACGCCTGCCGATTCCGGGGTCGCGCACGTCGCGTCCGGCGCGTCCGTCTCGAACGGCGCGCCGGTCACCGCCACCGCTCAGGCGCCGTCCCCACCGGCGAGCGCCACGCCGGTGAACGGTGCGCCCGCCGCCGCCGAGGCACCGAAGACCGGGTGGAGCATCGAGGCCGCCAAGGCGCTCTACAACATCGAAGGCTGGGGCGACGGGTTCTTCGACATCAACGAGCGGGGGCACGTCGTCGTCCGCCCCGACCGGCAGCGCGCCGACCGCACGCTCGACCTGTACGAACTGGCGTGCGACCTCGAGGCGCAGGGCGTCATCCTCCCGGTGCTGCTGCGCTTCTCCGACATCCTCCGCTCGCGCATCGAGGCGCTGAATGCGCGCTTCCACAGCGCGATGCAGGAGTTCGAGTACCAGGGCGGCTACACGACCGTCTATCCGATCAAGGTCAACCAGCAGCGGCACGTCGTGGAGGAGATCGTCACCTTCGGCAAAGACTCCGGCGTGGGCCTCGAGTGCGGCTCGAAGCCCGAGCTGCAGGCGGTGCTCGCACTCTCGGAGAGCACGGATCATCTGATCGTCTGCAACGGGTACAAGGACGAGGAGTTCATGCGCCTCGCCCTCATGGGGCAGCGGCTCGGGCACAAGGTGTTCATCGTGATCGAGCAGGTCAGCGAGGTGGACGTGCTGCTGCAGGCGGCCGAGGAAATGGGCGTCACGCCGCAATGCGGCGTGCGCATCAAGCTCTCGACGGAGGGGAGCGGCCGCTGGGCGCAGTCGGGCGGCGAGAAGTCCAAGTTCGGCCTGAGCCCCGCGCAGCTGATGCAGGTCATCGAGAAGCTCAGCGCCGCGGGCAAGCGCGACATCGTCAAGCTCGTCCACTGCCACCTCGGCTCGCAGATCACCGACATCCGCTTCATCAAGGCGGGGCTGCAGGAGCTGTCGCGCTTCTACGCCGAGTTGCGCGCGATGGGGCTCGACATCACGCACGTGGACGTCGGCGGCGGCCTCGGCGTGGACTACGACGGCTCGCAGTCCACGGCGCAGGCGAGCGTGAACTACTCGCTCCAGGAGTATGCGAACGACATCGTGTACACGCTCGGCGATGTCTGCCGCGACATGGAGCTGCCGATGCCGCACATCATCAGCGAGTCCGGGCGCGCCCTCACGGCGCACCACGCGCTCCTGCTGGTGAGCGTCATTGACGTCGAGTCGGCGGCGGACCCGCTCGTGCCGACGCCCGCCGAAGACGACCATCCGCTCATTCACGAGATGGCCGACGACTTGAAGACCGTCTCGCGCAAGAACACCTCGCTCCGGCGCGTGCGCGAGGTCTATCACGACGCGGTGTTCGACAAGGAGCGCGCGCAAACGTTCTTCAACAGCGGCGTGCTCTCCCTCCGCGGCCGCGCCACCGCCGAGCGGCTCTACCTCTGCACGATCAACCAGATCGCCCGCGTCGCGCAGAAGCACCGCGAGAAGTTCTCGGACATCATGGCCGACCTCGACGCGGCGCTCGTGGACCGCTACTTCTGCAACTTCTCGGTGTTTCAGTCGCTGCCGGACAGCTGGGCCATTGACCAGCTCTTCCCGATCATGCCGATCCACCGGCTCGGCGAGGAGCCGACGCGCCGCGGCACGCTGCAGGATGTGAGTTGCGACTCCGACGGCAAGATTGACCGGTTCGTCGGCGGCGCCAACGGGCGACCCAGTCTCGAGCTGCATCCGTTCCTCGACAACGGCGAGCCGTACATGCTGGGGATCTTCCTCACGGGCGCCTACCAGGAGATTCTGGGCGACCTGCACAATCTCTTCGGCGACACCAACGCGGTGCACGTGCGACTGTCCGACGGCGGGTACGAGATCACCGACCTCGTGCACGGCGATACGGTGACCGAGGTGCTCAACTACGTGCAGTTCCGCGCCTCGGACCTCCTCGCCACCTTCCGTCGCAAGGTGCAGGCCGCGACCGCCATCTCGCGCGAAGAGGCGAACATGTTCATCGCCGAGTACGTGGGGGGCCTCGAGGGGTACACGTACCTCGAGGGCGAGGCGGCGAAGTAACAAACAACAGCGAGTACGCGGTAGACAGTAGACAGTAGACGGTAAACAGTAGACCGTTCAGGCGTGCTGTAGCCGCCTCAACGGTCCACCGACTACTGTCTACTGTCTACTGTCTACTGTCTACCGTAAACGGTATGCTCGTTTTTCCCGTTGGGGGTCATCCCTTGGTCAGCGCCCCGTACCACAGCCCGACTTCGCCCCAGTTGACCACGTTCCACCACGCGTCCACGTAGTCGGGGCGGCGGTTCTGGTACTTCAGATAGTAGGCGTGCTCCCAGACGTCGAGCCCCAGGATCAGCGACTTTCCGTCCATCAGCGGATTGTCCTGGTTCGGCGTGCTTTCGATCGTGAGCTTCCCGGCCCTGTCGGTGATGAGCCACGCCCAGCCCGAGCCGAAGCGGCCGACGGCGGCGGCCTTGAACTGCTCGCGAAACTTCGCGAAGTCGCCGAACCCCTTCCTGATGGCGTCACCCACGGCGCCGCCCGGCTCGCCGCCCGCCTTCGGCGCCATCAGCTTCCAGAAGCCCGAGTGGTTCCAGTGGCCCCCGGCGTTGTTGCGCACCGCGGTGCGCACGCCCTCCGGCACGCTCGCGATCTTCAGGCAGAGATCGTCAATCGTCCAGCTCGCGAGCTCCGGCGCCTTCTCGATCGCGGCGTTCAGGTTGTTCACGTACGCCTGATGATGCTTGCCGTGATGGATCTGCATCGTCTGCGCGTCAAGGTGCGGCTCGAGCGCGTCGAACGCGTACGGGAGGGCGGACAGGACGTGCGGCATGCGAACCTCCGGGTGGAGGGCTGAAGATATAGCGAGACGATCTGAACGCCAGCTGACAGTTCACGGTTGACAGTTGACGGTTCACAGTGGGAGGTGCGCACGCACGGACGACTGTCAACTGTGAACTGTCTACCGTCTACTGTAAGCTGTCCTTCGCTGTCCTGTGTCTCCACCACCCGATGATTCCCGGCGACACCGACACCACCACCACGACCACGATCACCAGCTCGATGTGTTCCCCCACGACGGGGAAGCGCTTCGCGAGGAAATAGCCCAGGAGCAGCATGGACCAGATCCACGTCAGCGCGCCGATCACGTTGAAGGTGATGAAGTGGAGGTAACGCATCTCCGCCGCTCCCGCGACGACGGGGGCGAAGGTGCGCACGATCGGCATGAACTGCGCGAGGATGATGGTCTTGCCGCCGTGGCGCTCGTAGAACGCCTGCGCGCGGAGGAGATGGCTGCGCTTGAAGATGCGCGAGTCTTCGCGCTGGAACAGGGCGCGGCCCGCGCGGCGCCCGATGTAATAGCCGGTGGAGTTGCCGGCGATCGCCGCGCACGAGCAGAGCACGCCGAGCAGCCAGACGTTGAGGCGGACGGGCCCCTCCGACTGCGAGGCCAGCAGCCCCGCCGTCACGAGGAGCGAATCACCGGGCAACATCGGGAAGAGGAGCCCCGTCTCCACGAAGATGATCCCGACGACGCCGACCGTGCCCACCGTGGTGATGAGCGTCGTCGGGTCGCGGAGGGCGTGAAAAAGCTCGCTGAGCAGCTGCATGCGGGATTCGAAAGAGTGATGCGGAATGCGGGATGCGGAATGTTAACGCAGGATGCGGGATACGGGTTCTCGATGCGGAACTGGAATCTGGAATGCGGATTCCGCGTTCGGGTTCCGCGTCCCGCATCGAGAATCCGCATTCCGCATTCCAATTGACATTCCACATCTCGCATCCCGCATCTTCCAAGGTATGGCCTCCCTCCTCGATCAGGTCATTGTCGTCCTCGATCACCCCCAGGATCCCGTCAACATCGCGGCGACCATTCGCGCCATGAAGAACATGGGCGTGCGGTCGCTCCGGCTGGTGCGTCCCGTCGCGTACGACGCCTGGCGCATCGAGGGTGTCGCGCACGGCACGCGCGACCTGGTGGAGGCGATCCGCCACTTCGAATCGCTTCCCGAGGCGTTGGCCGATTGCGTGCTGGTCGCGGCATTCGCCGGGAAGCGCCGCGCGGCCAAATGGCCGCTCATCACGCCGCGCGAGGCGGCCGTTCGGCTCCTCGGCGCGGCCGCGAAGGGCAACGTCGCCGTGCTCTTCGGCCAGGAGGACCACGGGCTTCCCAACGACGCGCTCGACCTCGCCACGCTGCTCGTGACGATTCCGACGACGGAACACGCGTCGCTCAACCTCGCGCAGGCGGTGCTGGTGGCGCTCTACGAGCTGCACGTGGCCGCGGGCGACGCCACGCGCGCGCTCGCGCCGCCCAAGAAGGCGGCGCCGCCGGCGACGCACGCCGATTGGGAGAAGGCCTGCGCGGACATCGCCCGATCACTGGCGGCGATCCGCTTCTTCAAGACGCGCAACGAGGAGCACGTGATGCGCACCGTGCGTTCACTTCTCGCGCGCGGAATGCCCGATGCACGGGAGTTGATGCTGCTCCGCGCGATGGCCATCGAGGTGCGGCGGACGATTGAACGAATCAAACGGGGGAGCGAGGACTGATCCGGCGGCGGACCGCAGACGGCACACCGCGGCATCGCCCATCGCGCAGGTTCCCTCGCGAAGTCTTGCGCAACACCGTGCCCGGTTTCATTTTTCCACGTCTGTGTTCCCCTTGTGAACGATTTCACAAGAGCGCCCCCACTCCGCTTCACCTCGAACTTCCCCGCTCCACGCGATGACCGGCTCCAGGAAGTGGCTTGCCATCGGCGGCATCGCCGCGATCGCCATCGTCGCTTCCCTGATGTCCGCGTTCGCCGGACCCCCGCAGGCTGCCTCCGCTCCCGCCGCGAGCCAACCGGCGAAGGAAACCGCGACCCAACTCGCTAACCGCGAAGCGACGGGCAAGGCGCCCCCCGGCCCCTGGGCGTACAGCGGGGCCTCGGGCTACACCAACTACCTCGGGCAAGGCACCGGGCGTTCGCCGGTCCAGCCCATCGCGTTCCCGCACCCCGTGCATGTGAACACGCTCAAGATGAACTGCGTGTTCTGCCACTTCGCTGCCGGCCAGTCGCCCGATCCCGGAATGCCCGCGGTCGGCACCTGCATGGGATGCCACCAGCTCGTCGCCGTGGACCGACCGGAGGTCAAGAAGCTCGCCGACTACCACACCAGAAAGCTGCCCGTGCCGTGGGTGCGCGTGCACAAGCTGCCCGAGTACGTCCGCTTCCCGCACATGCGGCACATCAACGCCGGCGTGACCTGCCAGAGCTGCCACGGCCAGGTCAACAACATGCCGCAGGTCTTCCAGTACGCGTCGCTCAACATGGGCTGGTGCGTGAGCTGCCACGTCAACGGCTACTCACCCGCCGAAGGCCTGCGCGCCGCGGGCTACGAGCCCGACAGCGCCGCGCTCGCGGCCCCGCGCAAGAAGGCGACGTATGACTGCTCCCACTGCCACTACTAGGGCTGGCGGATGAGCGCGGACCAGGCGGGGATCGGCCCGCCCCGGGTGGGGACCCCGGAGGGGCAGTCGCCGGGCCGTGCCGAAGGGACGGTCCAGCGCCGCGAGTTCCTCAAGGTGCTCGGCGTTACGGGCGCGGCCACGACGCTCGTCGGCTGCTACAGCGAGAGCATCGAGAAGCTCATTCCGTACGTCGTCTCGCCCGACAACACGGTGCCTGGCGTCTCGAACTACTACGCGACCACCTGCCGCGAATGCCCGGCCGGGTGCGGGCTCCTCGTCGAGACGCGCGACGGGCGGGCGATCAAGGCCGAGGGGAATCCCGATCACCCGGTGAACCGCGGCGCGCTCTGTGCGCGCGGCCAGGCCGGCGTGCAGGGGCTCTACAATCCCGATCGGTACCGCGGCCCGATGCTGCGTGAAGGCGGCACGCTCGTCCCGACGACCTGGGACCGGGCGATCCAGACGCTGAGCACGAAGCTCGCGGAGGCGCGGAACAGTGGCGCCGCCGCGGGCGCGGTCTTCATCAACCAGCACGAGCAGGGCTCGTTCCCCGCGTTCCTCGACCAGTGGCTCGCGAGCCAGGGGCTCCCGCCGCACCTGAGCTACGACGCCGAAGCGCCGCTCGGCGCGATCGCCGCGAACCGCGCACAGTATGGCGTCGCGTGGCCCAAGCTCGACTTCCAGGCGGCGAAGCTCGTCGTGTCGTTCGCGGCCGACTACCTCGACGGCTGGGGACTCACCGTTCCCCAGCAGCTCGCCTTCGCCGAGGCCCGCGCCAGGCTCGAGGGCGCCCCGCGCGTCGTGTACATCGGCGCACGTCGTTCACTCACGGGATTGAACAGCGACGCCTGGATCCCCGCGCGTCCCGGTACCGTGAAGTCGGTCGCCGACGCGCTGCTCGGCGCGATCACGGGACGCGCGACTGGCGTGACGCTCGCGCAAGCCGCCGACCAGGCGGGCGTGTCAGCGGCCGCGCTCGAATCCCTCGCGGCGGAACTCAGATCGGCAAGGCCGAGTCTCCTCATCGCGGGGGGCGCGAGCGAGCGCGCCGCCGACATGGCGCTCACGGTAGCCGAGCTCAACCGCGTACTCGGGAATGTCGGCGTCACGGTGAAGCCGTTCGAGGGATTCCTCGCGTACGAGGGCGTGGCATCACAGGCCGCGGTGCGCGCGGCGGCCGAGCAGATGGCAGCCGGCCGCGTCGCCCTCGCGTTCGTGCGCGGCGCGAACCCCGCGCACACGACGCCGGCGCCCGTGAAGTTCGCCGAGGCCTTCCAGAAAGTGCCGTTCAAGGTGTCGTTCTCGAGCTACCCGGACGAGACGTCTTCGCTTTGCGACCTCGTGCTGCCCGACCATCACGGCCTCGAGAGCTGGGGCGATGCCGAACCCGTCCGCGGCACGCTCGGGCTGCAGCAGCCGGTGATGGATCCCGTGTTCAACACGCGCGCGACGGCCGACGTGCTCATCGCGGTCGCGAAGGCGAATGCCGCGACGGCGTTCCGGTATCCGGCGGACTACCGCGCGTGGATCGCGTCACGCATCGGCGGAAACGCGGCGCTGGCGGCGGCGCTCCCCACGGGACTGATGAGGGGAGCCGCACTCGCCGCGTGGGCGCCGCGGCCGGTCGCGGCGAAGAGCGGCGGCGGCCTCGCCGCCAGTGCGGGCGAGTACTTCCTCTACGCGTACCACTCGCCCGCCCTCGGTGATGGGCGCGGCGCGAACAAGCCGTGGCTCCAGGAACTCCCGGATCCCGTCACCAAGATCGCATGGCAGACGGTGATCGAGCTGCATCCGGAAACGGCCAAGAAGCTCGGCATCGCGGAAGGCGACCACGCGACCATCGAGACGGGGCAGGGGAGTCTCACCGCGCCCGTCTATCTCTACATCGGCCTGCGGCCCGACACGATCGCGCTCGCGACGGGACGCGGGCACACCGCGTACGGCCGGTATGCCGAGGGGTGCGGCGCGAACGTGATGGCGCTCCTCCCCGTGGCGGAAGACGCGCGCTCCGGCGCCCAGGCGCTCGTGAGCACCAAGGCGACGATCCGGAAGGCCGTCGGCCGCTCGCTGCTCGTGACCACCGAGGGCTCCGGCCGGCAGCACGGCCGCGGCATCGCACGGGCGCTCACCGCCGAGCAGCTCGCGCAGGGCGAGACGCACGACGAGCACGAGACATTCAGGGGCCAGGCGAAGACCGAGTTCCTTCCCGGTCTCCGCTCGCCGGTGGCGAACGACGCACAGGGCGATCTCGGCGATCCCACGTCGAAGGACAAGGGCCAGTACGATCCGGCCCACTGGAGCGGCGCCGCCAAGCGGCGCTGGGCGATGACGATTGATCTCGCGCGCTGCACCGGGTGCTCGGCCTGCGTCACGGCGTGCTACGCCGAGAACAACATCCCGACGGTGGGCGCGAGCTGGCAGGGCCCGCAGTTCCTCCCGGACCGCACCGGTCTCGGCTCCAACATCACGCGCGGCCGCGAGATGGCGTGGATGCGCCTCGAGCGCTACTTCGAGATTGACCGCGAACCGAAGGACGTGGAGTTCGACCCGGACTTCGAGACGCGGCTGATCCCGATGCTCTGTCAGCACTGCGGGAACGCGCCGTGCGAGCCGGTCTGCCCGGTCTACGCGACGTACCACTCGCCGGACGGGCTCAACGTGCAGGTCTACAACCGCTGCGTCGGCACGCGGTACTGCTCGAACAACTGCCCGTACAAGGTCCGCTACTTCAACTGGTTCGGTTACGGCGAGCCGAATCGGCAGCAGTACGCGTTCCCCGAGCCGCTCCACTGGCAGCTCAATCCCGACGTGACCGTGCGCGCCAAGGGCGTGATGGAAAAGTGCACCTTCTGCGTGCAGCGCATCCGCGAAGCCCAGAACCGCGCGAAGCTGGAGAACCGGGAGCTCCAGCCGGACGAGTTCACCACGGCGTGTGCGCAGGCCTGCCCGTCGCGCGCGATCGTCTTCGGCGACGCGGCCGACGAGAAGTGGTCGGTCACCCGGCGGATCGAGGACGCGCGGGCGTACCACGTCTTCGAGGAGCTGAACACGTACACGGCGGTCGTCTATCTGAAGAAAGTCAACCACCCGCCGCGCGCCGCGGCGGCGAAGGCCTAGGACGCGGACGATGGCCACGCTCGCCCCGCCAAGCCCCCACGACGCCCCGCACCGTCCGAACATCGCGGCGGCGGGACAGCCGCTGCCGGCGATCCGGGACTACGAGCAGGTTGACCGCGAGATCCTCGCGACGCTGCGGCCGACGAAGGGGTGGTTCGCCCTGCTCCTCGTCGCCGTCGCCTGCCTCGGGCTCGGCATCGCCGCCTGGATGTACCAGATCCAGCAGGGGCTCGGCGTGGCGGGATACAACCCGCCCGTGATGTGGGGCGTGTACATCATCACGTTCGTCTTCTGGATCGGCATCGGGCACGCGGGCACGCTGATCTCCGCGATTCTCTTCCTCTTCCGCGCGGGTTTCCGCACCACGATCTACCGCTGTGCCGAGGCGATGACGGTCTTCGCGGTGATGACGGCGGGGCTCTTCCCCATCCTGCACCTCGGCCGGCCGTGGAAGTTCTTCTGGCTCGTGCCCTACCCGAACTGGCGCTTCATCTGGCCGCAGTTCAAGAGCCCGCTCGTCTGGGACGTGTTCGCGATCTCCACGTACCTCACGATCTCGGCCACCTTCCTCTTCATCGGGCTCATCCCCGACATCGCGACGCTGCGGGACCGCGAGCGGAACCCGGTCAAGAAGCGGATCCTCTCGGCGCTCTCGTTCGGCTGGCGGAACAGCGAGCGGGAGTGGCGCCACTTCGCGCGGGCGTACCTCTTCCTCGCCGCGTTCTCGACGCCGCTCGTGCTCTCGGTGCACTCAGTGGTGTCGTTCGACTTCGCGATGTCGCTCGTGCCCGGCTGGCACACCACGATCTTCGCGCCGTACTTCGTCGCGGGCGCGATCTTCTCCGGCATGGGGATGGTGTTCACGATCATCATTCCGATCCGGAAGTTCTTCCGCCTGGAGCATTACGTCACCCTCAACGTGATGGACGCCGGCGCGAAGCTCACGCTCTTCACGTCCCTGGTCGTCGGGTGCGCGTACCTCGTCGAGTTCTTCATCGCGTGGTATGGCGCGGTGCCGGTCGAGCAGGACTACTTCTGGAACCGCCTGTTCGGGCAGTGGTGGTGGGCCGCGTGGATCATGCTGACGTGCAACATGATCCTCCCGCTCTCGCTCTTTTCGCAGCGACTGCGCCGCAATCCCGCTTGGCTCTGGATCCTGTCGCTCTTCATCAACCTCGGGATGTGGTTCGAACGGTTCGTGATCATCGTGCCGGGGCTCTCGCACGAGTATGAGCCGTGGCAGTGGTCGGGGTACATCCCGACCTGGGTGGACTACTCGATCCTGCTGGGCTCTTTCGGGTGGTTCTTCATGTGGTTCCTGCTCTTCATCAAGAATCTGCCGGTGGTGGCCATCACCGAAGTGAAGGAGATCGTCCCGCCGAAGGTGCGTGCGGGTCATCGCCACGGGGGAGGCCACTGAGATGATGCAGGGGATGCTCGGCGCCTTCCGCGAGATTGACGCCGCCGTGGCGGCGATCGAGGACCTGAAGGAGCGGAAGGTCGGGGCGATCACGGTGTTCACGCCGGCGCCGCGCCACGAGTTCGAGCACGCGCTCAAGCCGCCGCGCAGCCCCGTGCGCCGCTATACGCTGATCGGCGCGCTCTCGGGCGCCGTGTTCGGCTACTGGATCGCGATCTGGGCTTCGGAGTCCTGGCCCCTGGTCGTCGGCGGCAAGGCGGTCTCGACCTGGGTGCCGTACACGATCTTCTCGTTCGAGTTGATGGTGCTCATCGGCGGACTCTCCACCGTCGCGGGGTTCTTCATCCACGCGCGCATCCCGCGCGTCACGATGACCGTCGGGTACGACCCGCGGTTCAGCGCGGGGCACTACGGCGTGTGGGTGCAGTGCGCGCCGGAGAAGCTCAGGGACGCCGAAGCGATCCTGCGGCGGTACGGCGCCGAAGAGGTGCGCGGTGCAGAGTAGCTGGAGCGGCGTGAAGCGTGCGTCGCATCGAGCGCCGAGCGACGTGCGGAAGAGCGCCGGATGGCGCGCGGGGTGGCGCGCGGGATGGCGGGCAGCGACGGTCCTCGCGTTCGTGCCGCTCCTCTTGGGCGCGTGCGAATGGTTCACCGACTTCAAGCGACAGCCGTCTGTCAAGCCGTGGGGGCAGTTCAGCGCGGACAGCGGCGAACTCAAAGGGTTCCGCGGCCAGCCCGCCGGATCGGTCTCGACGCACGGCTCGTTCGCGCCGGGTTTCGTCGTGAGCTATGCGAACACGCTCGCCGCCGTGGAGTCGCTCTCGACGATCGCGAATCCGGTGGCGCCGGACGCGCGCTCGCTCGCCAACGGCCGCAAGTACTACCAGGTGACCTGCGCCTCCTGCCACGGCGACCTGGGCGACGGCAACACGCCGATGCGGCAGCTCAACCCGATGTACGCCTTCGTGCCCGGCCTCCTGCTCGACGTGACGAAGAATCGCACCGACGGCTACCTCTGGGGCAAGATGCGGAACGGCGGTCCGCTGATGCCGACCGCCAACCGGATCGGCGAGATGGAGCGATGGGACGTGGTGAACTACCTCCGCGGACTTCAAGGGAAGTACCCCGTCGAGACCGGACCCGTCGGCCGCCCGGGTGAGACCGGCGACAAGCTGCCGGGCGCAACGCGAAGCGCGCCCACCGTCCCCGCGAAGTACTTCCGCCCCGCGGTGAGCCCCGCGTTGAGTGCCACGGGCGGGCGGGGCGGGTCCGGAGCGGGCGCGTCGGCGGAGGCAAAGCCGCCGGAGGGAAGACCATGAGCGTGCCGTTCACGCTTCCGCCGTCACGCGAGCGCGTCATCGCCGCCGGCGCCACGCCGCTCCCTTCGTGGGTGCGGCCCGTGTCGCTCGCGGCGTTCGGACTCGGGCTCGCGATCTTCCTGGCCGGCGCGATCGCCGGAAGCGACCGGGCCTGGCACGCCTTCCACGTCAACTGGCTCTTTTTCACCACGATCTCCTCGGCTGCCGTGACGTTCGTGGCCGCCCAGCGTATCACGACGGCACGCTGGTCGCGCGCCGTGATCCGCTTCTCCGAGGGCTTCGTGGCGTTCCTGCCGCTGGCGCTGCTCGGCCTCGTCGTGATGGTCGTCTTCGGACGCGGCCACGTCTACCCGTGGTGGAACTCACTCGCCGAGCTGCCGCACGAGAAGCAGGTGTATCTCGGCCACCGGTTCTTCGCGGCGCGCTCGGTGCTCGTCTTTGCCGCGCTCGCCGCCCTGCAGCTCTGGTACGTCTGGACCTCCGTACGGCTCGACGTGGGGATCACCCCGGAGGGCGGCGCGAAGTGGGCCGCCGGGCTCCGCGCACGGATGCGCGCGGGCTTCGGCGACGAGCGCCGGGAACTCCATCGCACGCACTCGCGGCAAGGGAAGCTCGCGGTCTTCGTCATCCTTGCCTTCGCGTTCGGCTGGATCGTGCTGGCGTGGGACCAGTCCATGTCGCTCGATCCGCACTTCTTCAGCACGATGTACGGCTGGCACGTGTTCATGGGCGGGTGGCTGGTGTCGCTGATGGTCCTCGCGGCGCTCGTCCGCTTCTGGCGCCGGCATCTCGCCGCCGACGACATCATCCTCGAGACGCACTACCACGACATCGGCAAGCTCTGCTTCGGCTTCACGGCGTTCTGGGGCTACCTGACGTTCGCGCAGTTCCTCGTCATCTGGTACGGCAATCTCCCGGAGGAAACGCACTTCTTCACGCTGCGTCTGACCCACGCGTGGACGAACTGGACCCTGGCGTGCGTGTGGCTCACCTTCGCGATTCCGTTCTTCGGCCTCCTCGGCGTGAAGCCCAAACTGTACTCGCCGGCGATGCTCTTCTTCGCCGCGTGCAGCTTCACGGGGCTCTGGATCGCCCGCTACGTCGAGGTCTATCCGTCGGTGTACGGGCCCGTGGGGAACGCGCCCTTCAGCTTCTGGGAAGTCGGGATCTTCCTCGGGTTCCTCGGCGCGTGGACGTTCTGCTACGCGGCGTTCATGGACGCGTTCCCGAAGTTCCGGGTGCTCCTGATGACGTCGCCGCACCGCGACGAGGTGCAGGTGCCGGTGGATCCGGAGACAATGGAGCCGCTGCCGGCACACGAGTGAAGGGTGAGGGGTGAGGGGTGAGGAGTTTGGTGAAGGGTGAAGGGCGAATGGTGAAGGGCGAAGGGTCGGTGACTACGGGCGCCGTCGTACCAGGTGATCGCCTCCCGCGCCGAGCCGAGGGCGTAGGCCAGGAAGCGGATTCGATCGCCGCTTGTGGGGCGGCCGTAGGCCTCGGCGACGTTTGCCGCGATTGAGCCCGCGCAGCGCAGGAGTTGCTCACCCACAGCGCCGAACGGCCGGTCATCGCGCAGCACGAGCGCGTCGTCCCGCGCCAGCGCGAACAGGTACGCGGCCTCACGGTAGCAGTCGAGCCGCCAGATCGGATCTTCAGTGATGTCCAGCGGCTGGCTCCGGCTCCACGTCTCCAACCTCTCGTCGCGCTCTGCCTGGTTCATGGTCTACGATCGCACCCGGAGACCCGCAAACCGTCACCCCCTCATTGCGGCCCGGTTCATTCCCACTCGCCCCTCACCAACCCTTCGCCCTTCACCCCTCACCAACCCTTCGCCCTTCACCCCTCACCAACCCTTCGCCCTTCACCATTCGCCCTTCACCCTTCACCCACCCCCTCACCCCTCACCCATCACCCCTCACCGTCGAACTCCCCCTACACCCCTTCAGGCAACCTCCGACTTCGGTTACCCCCGCGTACCTTTATCCTCCGGTTACGCCCCGCATAGATTGTTGCGGTGCGGGGCGGTAGCTCAGTTGGGAGAGCACCTGGTTTGCAACCAGGGGGTCGCCGGTTCGAATCCGGTCCGCTCCACTCACACCCGTGCGCGCCGGCAGCCGTACGCGCACCGAACGCACTCGCGCGCATGGGCTTCCGCATGGCGGACACTCCATCAGAAGAGTTGGCGATTGACGCGCACGGCGTCGCGCGGCGCTTTGGCGCGCGATGGGTCCTCCGCGGCGTCACCCTGCAGATCCGGCCGGGCGAGATCGTCGGCCTCCTGGGCGCGAACGGCAGCGGCAAGAGCACGCTGCTCCGCATCTTCGCGACGCTGCTCAGGCCCAACGCCGGGGAGGCCCGCGTCTTCGGTCACGACCTCCGGCGCGGGGCGGACGAGATTCGCTCGCGCGTCGGCTTTCTCGCGCACACTCCTGGACTGTACGACGACCTGACGGCGCGCGAGAACCTCGCCTTCGCCGCCGCGATGCTCGGCCTCGACACCGGCGGCGTGGACGCCGTGCTCGAACGCGTTGGCCTCGCGGCCGTCGCCACAGACCGCGTGCGCGGCTTCTCCGCCGGCATGCAGCGCCGGCTCTCGCTCGCGCGTCTCCTCCTCACGCGCAAACGGCTCCTCCTTCTCGACGAGCCCTACGCCAATCTCGACGCCGAGGGCATCGCGCTGATGAACGGGGTCCTCACCGACTCCGTGCGTGCCGGCGGCGGGGCGCTGGTGGTGCTGCACGAGCTCGCCCCGGCGGCCGGTGTGCTCGACCGCACGGTGACGATCAAGGACGGGCGCCTCGCCGAGCCGCTCGGCGGCACGGCGCGCGCGGCGCCGCGCGTCGCGGCGGGCGTGCACTGATGGCCTGGCGCGACGACTGGCGCCGCGTGCGCACCATCGCGTGGAAGGACCTCACCACCGAGCGCCGTTCCAAGGCGGGGTTCAACGGCGTCGTCGCGCTCGGCGTGACGATCCTCGTCCTCTTCGGCTTCGCGCTCGGGCCGGACGCGCAGGCCATCCGCGCCGCCGCGGCCGGCGCGCTTTGGCTGGCCGTGCTCTTCGCCGGCGTGCTCGCCTTCAATCGCTCGTACCAGGTCGAGCTGGAGACCGGCGCGCTCGAGCAGCTCCTGCTCTACCCGGGCTCGCGCTGGACCATCTTCTCCGGCAAGCTCCTCGCCAACCTCACCTTCGTCGGGCTGATGCTCGTGATCGTCGTGCTCGTCGGCATCGTCCTGTTCCAGGTGCGCGTGCCGGCGGCCTGGCCATCGCTCGTCGGCGTCCTCGCGCTCGGCGCCGTGGGACTCGTCGCGCTCGGCACCTTCTACGCCGCGATGGCGAGCCGCAGCCGCGCGCGCGAAGTGCTCCTCCCGCTCCTCCTCTTTCCGATGCTCGTCCCCGTGCTCCTGGCCGCGATGGAGGCCTCGAAAGCGCTCCTGGGGGGCGACCTGATGCACGAGGCAGGCGCGTGGATGAAGATGCTCTGCGCGTACGACGTGATCTTCCTGATGGCCACGCACCTCGCGTTCGAGCAGGTGATCGAGGCCTGACGCCAACTCGCACCGACGACTCCTAATGACCGATCCCGCCGCCATTCGCGACCTGCCGCGCCCGAACAATCGGCGCTGGTCGTGGTTCGGCGTCTTCGCGCTCCTCTTCCTCGCCGGTGCGCAGGCGTTCGCCCTTCTCACGTCACCTCCGGACCGTGACATGGGCGACCTTCAGAAGATCTGGTACGTTCACGTGCCGTCCGCGTGGATGAGCCTGCTGGCGCCGGGTGCCGTGCTGGTCTTCAGCCTGCGCTACCTCTGGAAGCGCCGCGAAGGAGACGACCTGCTCGCGGCGTCGGCGGCCGAGGTGGGCGCCGTCTTCAGCGGGCTCACGCTGGTGCTCGGGATGCTCTGGGGCCGCCCCGCGTGGGGCGTCTGGTGGGTGTGGGACGCACGGCTCACCTCGATGCTCGTGCTCTTTCTCATCCTGGTGGGCTATCTCTCGCTGCGCGCGTTCGTCGAGGACCCCGAGCGCCGCGCGCAGTGGAGCGCCGCCGTGGGGATCCTCGGTGCGATCAATGCCCCGATCGTGTACATGTCGGTGAAGTGGTGGCGCACGCTGCACCAGGTGCAGTCGAGCCCGTCCACGATGGATCCTGCGTACGTGCTCGGAGTCAGGCTGAACGCCTTCGCGTTTCTCTTCGTGATGATCTACTTCATTCGGCGGCGGTACGAGGCGGCGTGCCTCGAACGGGCCGCGGAGCACGCGGCGGAAGCCGTCGCGCTCGGAGGGCGGTGAGGATGGCCGAACAGAACTGGGCGTTCGTGGCTGCGGCCTACGTCGCCACCTGGATCATGATCCTCGGCTACTGGGCGCACGTGCACGCGGCGGTGCGCCGTGCCCGTCGCGCGTACGATCACGCGACAGCGGCACCGGCGAGCCGGCCGGGGGAGGCCTGATGGCCGCGAACTCGAATCGCCGCCGATGGGCGATCGTGGCGGTGGCCCTGCTCGTGGGCGCCTTCGCGTGGTTGCTCTACGGCGGCCTCGACAAGAACATCGTCTTCTTCCTCACGCCGAACGAGCTGCTCACCAAGGGCGCCGCCGGTTATGACGTGCCGGTGCGACTCGGCGGCCAGGTGAAGCCGGGCTCGGTGAAGTGGGACGAGAAGTCGCTCGACCTCCGCTTCGCGGTGACGGACACCGGCGGGGCCGGCGAGGTGGCCGTCCGCAGCACCGGCTCGCCGCCGCAGATGTTCCGCGACGGGATGGGCGTCGTCGTCGAGGGGCGCTACGGCAGGGACCGCGTGTTCAACGCGACGAATCTCATCGTCAAGCACTCCAACGAGTACCGCGCGCCGAAGGCCGGTGAGCGGCCACAGGAGATGTACAAGACCTTGATCAAGGGGACAGGCTCGTGACGCGCCTCCTCGCGCACGACGCGCTCCTCGTCTCGCTCGCCGTCATTGTCTTTGGCGCCCTGGTGGCGCCGGTGGCGATCCGGCGTGGGCGGCGCGACTGGCTGCCGCTCGCCTTCGCCGCCGTCTACACGAACTTCGTCCTCGTGACCGTCGCCGCAATCGCGATGGTCGTGGCGCTCGTCCGGCACGACTTCTCGGTGTCGTACGTGGCGCAGGTTGGGAGCCTCGCCACGCCGCTCTTCTACACGATGATCTCGCTCTGGGGCGCGCTCGAGGGCTCGATCCTCTTCTGGGCGTGGGTGCTCGCGCTCTACGGGGCGCTCGTCGTATGGATCAACCGGCGGCGGCCCGGCAACCTCGTCCCGTACGCGGCGACGGCGCTCCTCGGCGTCTCGTTCTTCTTCGCGATTCTGCTCGTCGGCCCCGCGGATCCCTTCCTGGAGGTCTCTCCGGTGCCGAGTGACGGTCCCGGGCCGAACCCGCTCCTCCAGAACCACGTCCTGATGGCGGTGCATCCGCCGCTCCTCTACCTCGGCTACGTCGGGATGTCCGTGCCCTTCGCCTTCGCCGTCGGCGCGATGCTCTCGGGCGAAGTGGAGAGCGACGACTGGATCCGCCTCACCCGGCGCTGGACGCTCGCCGCATGGGGGTTCCTCTCCGCGGCGATCATCGCGGGGATGTGGTGGTCGTACGAGGTCCTGGGCTGGGGCGGCTACTGGGCGTGGGATCCCGTCGAGAACGCGTCGTTCATCCCGTGGCTCACCGCGACGGCCTTCCTGCACTCGGCGATGGTGCAGGAACGGCGCGCCATGCTCCGGCTCTGGAACCTCAACTTGGTGGTGGGGACGTTCGTCCTCACGATCCTCGGCACGTTCCTCACGCGGTCCGGCATCATCTCGTCGGTGCACGCCTTCACCACCGGGACCATCGGCTACTTCTTCCTCGCCTTCATCGCGCTCGTCCTGCTCGCCACGCTCGCGATGATCGCGGGGAATTCCGAGCGGCTGCGCACGACGGGACGGCTCGACTCGGCGGCCTCGCGCGAGACGGTCTTCCTGCTCAACAACCTCTTCCTCACCGCGTTCATGTTCACCGTGCTGGTGGGGACGCTCTTTCCGCTCGTCGCCGAGGCGGTGCGCGGCGTGAAGGTGAGCGTGGGCGAGCCGTTCTTCAACCGGATGTCGCTGCCGCTCGTCGTCACCCTGCTGCTGCTGATGGGCGTGGGTCCCGCGCTTCCGTGGAAGAGCGCGACGCGCGAGGAACTGCGCGAGAAGCTGCTCCCGCCCGTCGCGGGTGCGGCCGTGCTCACGGTGCTCGCGCTCCTCGTGGGCGTCCGCAGTGCCTACGGGATCCTGGCCTTCGCATTCGTGGGGTACGCAGTGACGGCCAACCTCCGCGAGTACTGGATCGGGATGAGCGCGCGCCACACCGCGCACGGGGAAGGGTGGGGGACGGCGCTCGTGCGGCTCGTCGGCGGGAATCGGCGGCGCTACGGCGGGTACGTCGCGCATCTGGGCGTCTGCCTCGTGGCCCTCGGCGTCGCCGCCTCCTCGTCGCTGCGCTCCGAGCGCGAAGCGACGCTCAAGCCGGGTGAGACGCTCAGCGTCGCCGGTCGCACGGTGCGCCTCAAGGATGTGTGGGGACGGGAAGAGCCGCAGCGCTCGGTGGTCGGGGCGACGCTCGAGATCATCGAGGCCGGCCAGGTGCGCGGGACCATCGAGCCGCGGATGAACTTCTATCCGGGACAGCAGCAGCCGGTGCCGACGCCCGACGTGCGCAGTACGCCGCTGGGTGATCTCTACGCGAACCTGCAGGCCTTCCGGCCCGACGGATCGAACGCGACGGTGAAGCTCATCCACGAGCCGCTCGTGCCGTGGATCTGGCTTGGCGGGCTCGTGGTGGTCTTCGGCGCGCTCATCGGCATCGCGCCGTCGCGCCGCGGGCGCGAGGCGGTGGCGGAGGATGCCGTGACGCTCGGGGGCACCGTTCCGGGAGCCGTTCCGGGCACCGTGCCGGGAGCCGTGCCGGGCGCCGTGCCGGGCGCCGTGCCGGGCGCCGGGGCGGGCGTGGCGGCGCCGGCGCTCCCGCGCGTGCGCGAGGAGCCCGCGTGAACTGGAGGCGCGCCCTCGTGGCCGCGGCGGCGTCGGCGCCGCTCATCGCCCTCTTCGCCTGGGGGCTCACGAAGGACCCGCGCGAGATTCCCTCGCCGCTCCCCGGCAAGGACGCCCCGGCCTTCGCGCTCGCGGTCTTCGCGCCGGGGGAGCCGCCGCTCGCCCGCGCGATCGGCGACACGGTGCGCCTCGCCGAGCTGCGTGGCCAGGTCGTCGTGCTCAACTTCTGGGCGTCCTGGTGCCTCGCCTGCCAGGACGAGCACGCGGCGCTCTCCGAGACGGCGCGGCACTACGCGGACCGTCCCGTGCGCTTCCTTGGTGTGCTGTACAATGACGAGCCGCCCGCAGGCACGCGGTGGATCGCGGAGATGGGTGGCCAGAACTACCCGTCGGTCCACGATCCCGGCGCGCGCACGGCGATTGACTACGGGCTCTATGGCGTGCCCGAGACGTTTGTGCTCGACGCGGCGGGGCGTGTGGCGTACAAGCACACCGGCCCGGTGAGCGCGCGAGTGCTCGTGCGGGTCGTGGACTCGCTGCTGACTGTGGCGGCGCGCTCCGGCGCGCCCGGCGCGGTACCCGCCCCGCTCAAGGGAGGACCGTGAGCCCTGCGGTCGCGCGGTCATTCGCGACGCTGGTGTTCGTCGGCGCGGTGCTCGCCTCGGCGGCTCGCCCGGCCGGTCAGCCGGCCGGCTCCGCCTCGGCGCAGCCGGCCGACTCCGCCTTGCAACAGGCGGCCGACTCCGTGCTCGAGGCACGCACCTCGGCCGTCGCCGCGCAGCTCCGTTGCGCCGTCTGTCAGGGGCTCTCCATCCAGGATTCGCCCTCCGAGCTCGCGCAACAGATGCGAACGCTGATGAAGGAACAGCTCCGGGCCGGCAAGAGCGAAAACGAAGTCAAGGCCTACTTCGTCTCGAAATACGGCGAGTTCATCCTCCTTGAGCCCAGGGCGCGTGGATTCAATCTGGTCGTCTACGTGCTCCCGGTGCTCCTTGTGGTAGGCGGGCTCGGCGGCATCGTGCTTCTCGTGCGCCGGTGGACACGGGCGCCGGAGGCATCCCGCTAGATATCCGTCCGGGGCGTCGCTCGTGTACTGCCTGCGGAGCTCGCTCGTCGAAAACCGGATGCGGGGTTTCCGAGTTACGCGGAGGACTCGCCGTGACTCGCCGTGACTCGCCGTGACTCGCCGTGACTCGCCGTGATTCGCCCGACGAGTCGAGGCGGCGTGCGACGACCTCCGGCGCGGACGTCTCCTCACGCACACGCGAGACAACCCCTCTCATGGTCTTCGAGCCCCTTTCCACGTGGGGGAGGATTCCCGCAGACCCTGAGGAAATCGCTGGCATGCGCTCGGGGGATTCCCTGACATCCCCATCGCAACCGGCTCGTATGTTGCCGGGGCTTCGTCCGGTCAGTCGCGTGCCGCACGGAGCAACGCGTTATCTCGAGGACTTCTCACCCACAACTATCGGAGGGTCGGTGAAGCGTGCCCTGTCTCTGGCGGCGTGCGTCGCTCTCGCGCTCGTCGCCACGACCGCCGTCGCGCGGGCGCAGCAGCAGGAGCAGCCCGATGGCAAGGCGCTCTATCTCAAGAATTGCCGGCAATGTCACGGCACTCTTGGAGTTCCGCCCAAGACGATGAAGGCGAAGTTCGAGAAGCTCGCCGATCTGTCGGATGCGTCCTTCATCGCCAAGCGCACTGATGACTCGCTCGTCGCGGTCATCAAGCGCGGAGTGAACAACGAGAAGGACATGAAGGGCTTCGCGGACAAGCTGACGCCTGCGGAGATGCTTGCGATCGCCAAGTACGTTCGAACGCTTTCGGTCAAGTCGCAGTAGCGTGGCGGCGGCGGGATGCCGCGACGCCGCGGCGTCGCGGCAACCACACACCTGAACATCACCCTGACGGAGGATGCAATGCGCAAGATCGTGCCTGCTGCTCTGGCGGCGGCGCTCCTCGTAAGCTTGCCGGCCACCGCGTCGGCGATTCCGGCGTGGGCCCGGAAGTACAACATGAACTGCAGCGGATGCCACGCGCCCGCGGCCCCGCGCCTCAATGCGAAGGGCTTGATGTTCAGGTGGGCCGGCTACCGGATGCCGGAAGAGATCGGCGAGAAGCAGGAAGTGAAGAACATCAGCGAGACGATGGCTGCCCGTCTCCGTGTGCGGTACGCCTTCAGCGAAACGGAGAAGTCGTCGCCCTCGAGGAGCGAGTTCGTCTTCAACGATGCCACGCTCTTCGCGAGCGGCTCGTTGGGCAAGAACTACGGCGCGTTCATCGAGCTCGAGACCGCGGGCGGAGAAGTCGAGGTCGTCAACCACTTTACGGGCGTCTTCGGCAAGGAGGACAACTACAAGGGGTTCCGCGTGGGCCTGATGCACTGGCTCTTGCGCGGCTCCGCGGCGGGCTTTGATCGCCCCACCGGCATCGCCACGCCCACTCCGCTCTCCGGCAAGCTGACCAAGGGCGCCCTGCCGTTCACCTTCAGCACCGATCAGCTCGGACTCGAGGGATTCTGGGTGAGCGGAAAGAACCGCTTCTCCGCCGAAGTGCTGAACGGCATCAACGCCGCGGGAAGCGGCGGCGGGGGGGGCGACCTCGCGAAGGACTTCGTGCTGATTGACCAGTACCTGCTCGACGACAACGGCTCCGGCATCACGGCGGTCGCCTACTTCGGCCAGCTCGTCGGTGCCGATCCGAAAGCCGCCTCGGTGAAGTCGAAGTTCACGCGATTCGCGATTTCCGCGAACAAGATCTACAAGCAAACTGAGGTCATGGCCGGCTACGTCTCCGGCCAGGACAGCGACCTCCCGGTCGTCACAGGAGGCGCGTTCACCGCTTCCTCCGTGAAGGGCACCGGCTTCTGGGTGTACGGCGGCTATACGGCGAAGGACCCCAACCTGACCCTGTTCAGCCGCTATGAGTTCGTGAATCCGAACAGGGACGTCGCGAAGGCGGGCACGTCACGCTTCGTGCTCGGGACTGTGCTGCCGTTCAGCCTGCCGGAGTACTTGCGCTTTGCGGCCGAATACACGCTCGACATCCCGCAGGCGACAGGGAGCTTCAAGAAGCACGGGTTCACCGCCGAGCTGATGATCAACTTCTGACGCCCGGTCCGAAGGTCGGGCACATCGGGAACGAGGGGGGCGGCGCGATGCCGCCCCCCTCGCTTCTTGTACTCTCGCCAGCGGCCTACGCGCGTCCCACGGGGAGAGCCGGACTCTCGCCGCTGCGCCCGGCGCCGGCCAGCACTCCCCTCAGTCCCTCCATGATGTCCAGCGGAATCGGAATGATGGTGCTGTTCCGCTCACCCGCGATCTCCACCAGCGTCTGAAGGTAGCGGAGCTGCAGGGCGGGCGGCTCGTTCCGGATGATGCGCGCGGCCTTGCCCAGCGTCTCGGCCGCCATGTACTCACCGTCGGCTCTGATGACCTTTGCCCGCTTCTCCCGCTCGGCTTCGGCCTGCGCGGCCATGGACCGCTGCATCGCCTCCGGCAGCAGCACGTCCTTCACCTCGACCACCGAGACGACCACGCCCCACGGCTCGGTGTGCTGGTCAATGATCTGCTGCAGCGTGCGGTTGATCTTCTCGCGGTGAGCCAGCAGCTCGTCGAGTTCGGACTGGCCGAGCACGCTCCGCAGAGTCGTGAGCGCGATCTGCGACGTCGCCTTCCCGAAATCCACCACCTGCAGCAGCGCCTTCGCGCAGTCCACCACGGCGAAGTACACGACCGCGTCCACCTTGATCGTGACGTTGTCGCGCGTGATGACCTCCTGCGGCTCGACCGTGAGGGTCACCACCCGCATGTCAATGCGGTACATCCGGTCAACAACGGGGATGATGAAGTTCAGTCCCGGCGTCCGGACGTTGAGCAGTCGTCCGAATCGCAGGACCACGCCGCCCTCGTACTGCCGTACGATCCGCACGGCGAGCCCGAGAATCCCCACGGCGACGATCGCGGCGCCGATCCAGGTCGGGAGTGTGGCACTCATGACTATTCTCTCCTCGTGTTGCTCGGAAGTGGGTGCGCAACGCCATCCGCCGGCATCCGGATGGCGCGATGACTACCTCACGTAGCTGATTCTCTTCTCTTCGCCGTCCCTCTTGATCAAGACAAGTTGGCGGACCACGAACACGTAGGTGCTCCACACGACGGCCAGCAGGAACGAGATCGCGGCGATCACTCCGACCGGCGCTCGGGAAGACCAGAGGGCGCGGGGCGGCCCGGCGCTTGTCGGTTCACCGCGGACCGTGCGCGCACCCGCCGTGATCGCCTCGCCGCGCATCCCTGCCAACCGGTCCGGCGAGACGATCTCGGCGAGGACCGCCAGTTCGCCCTTGGCGCCGCCCGGCAGAGTGGACGGGAACGGCACGGAAGCTCTGCCGTCGGACCCCGTGACCTCTTCCCCGAGCGTCATGGGGCTGAACATCCGCTTGACGGAGAAACTGATCCGCGCGCCCTTGAGCGGGCGACCATCGGCGGTGACCGTAGCGACGAGCTGCGCCTCGTCGTCCCTGACCTCCTTCGTCAAGGCCACGCGTGCGTCGCCCGGTCCGGCCGCCTGTGCGTGGACCCGTGTGGCGCCGCCGATGGCGAGCGCACCAAGGCCGGCGGCCAGAAGCAGAGCGCGGATCGGCACGAAGGTCGGGCGCGCGAAGCGTCCGCGTGGCGGCGCTGCAGGGACCTTCTCCGTGGTCCCGGCGTCCTCCGCGGTCTCCCAGATCGAGACGATCGGGAAGAGTCGCGAGAACAGCGTATACAGGAGCATGAACGCCGCGAAGCCGCCGGCCGTGATCGCCCACTCGACCCACGTGGGAGTGTAGCCCGGCGTGACGCCGGCCGCTTGCGCCGGAACGTACGGCGTCTCGAGCGTGGGCACGAGAATCAGAAAGCGCTTCAGCCACATGCCGATGTTGATCAGCACGGATGCGGTGATGATCGCCCCGAGCGACCGCTTGCTCGGCATGATCAGCAGGCCGAGGGGAATGAAGAGGCCCGTCACCGCCCAGAACCAGAACGCGGCGCCGTACGGCGACGCGCCCATGAGCAGGTTGATCAGCCGAGCTTCCGTCGCGAGCCCGCCGTACCACGTGGTCAGGTATTCGCTCAGCGTGAAGTACGTGTAGAGGAGCGTGAGCGCGACCAGCAGCGTGGCCAGTTTCCGGAAGTGATCGTCCGTCAGGTAGCGCTCGAGGTGATACGCCCGGCGGAAGAGCGCCATGGCGGTGATGAGCGCGGCAGTGCCCGAGAAGATGGCGCCGATGACGAAGTACGGCCCGAAGATCGTGCTGTGCCACCCCGGCCGGACCGTCATGCCGAAGATCCAGGAGACCACCGTGTGCACCGACACCGCGACCGGGATGATGATGACGGCCATGGCGCCGAGCGCACGGTTCAGGAACCGCTCCTGTGCCGGAGTGCCCTTGTAGCCGAGCGCGAGCGCCTGGTACAGCTGCACGAGCCATCGGGGTCGCCCGCGCTTCTCTGCCGCGCGCACGAGCATCGGCATGTCCGGGATCATCGCGACGTACAGGTAGATGAAGCTCCCCGTCAGGTAGGTCATGATGGAGCAGACGTCCCAGAGGATCGGCGACGAGAGACGGCCGTGGACGATGACGTTGAGCAGCCGGTCGGGACGCCCCATGTCAATGATGATCATGGACGCGCCGACGATCAGCGCGAAGACGGTGATCGCCTCCGCCATGCGCGTGATCGGCCGCCGCCACTCCGCGTGCGTGACGCGCAGGATGGCCGAGATCAGCGTGCCCGCGTGGCTGATGCCGATGAAGAACACGAAGTTCGTCATGTACAGGCCCCACGAGACGTAGTCGCGCATGCCGGTCACGCGGAGCCCATTCACCAACTGCGTGATGTACGCGAAGAGCGCGAAGCCACACACGGCGAGAAGCGCCGCGATCCAGAGCCGGCCGCCGCGACCCAGTGGTTCGAGCGTCGCCAGCATTTCGGTCTCGACCTGCTGCGCGTAGGGCGACTTCTTCGGGGCCTCACGGGAAGTCCAGCTCATGGTTTCCTCCCCGCGTGTGCGTTGACGTCGCCGGTTTCGGCGCCGGGCTCGCCGGGCGCGGCGTAGCGGCGACCGACTGGGGGCAGGTAGAACACGCGTGGATGGGTGCCGAGGTCTTCGAGATGGCGGTAGCCGGCGCGGTCCCGCAGGAGCTTGGAGAATTGCACCGTCTCGCCCGCGGCGTTGGTCACCGCGTCCTCGTGCTCGTCGCCGATGTAGACGGCGTTCATGTCACACACCGCGACGCAGTGCGGCAGCTGACTCTCTCGCAGCCGGGACTCGCACAAATCGCACTTCTCGGTGGTGCCGATGCGGCGCGGCAACCCCGTTCCCGGCCCCGTGGCGACGTGCCCCGGCCCGGTCGGATTCGTCGGACGAGTCCAGTTGAACACGCGCGAGGAATACGGGCAGGCGGCCATGCAGAACCGGCAGCCGATGCAGCGGGTGTTGTCCACCAGGACGATGCCGTCGTCGCGCTTGAACGTGGCGCCGACGGGGCAGACCTTGCAGCACGGCGGGTTGTCGCAGTGAAAGCAGGGTTTCGGGAACCAGTACGGCGCCAGTTCCGGCGAATCCTGCATCTTGTAGAGCCGGATCCACTCACGGTCCGCCGGCGTGAAGTGCCCCTTGCTGCACGCCTCGACGCACGCGCCGCACCCGTCACACTTCGCGAGGTCGAACACCATCACCCACTTCCGGCCCGGGATGCCGCGGCGAATCTCCGTCCAGTCCTCCCGCGGTGCGGGCGCCGGTTTCGCCTCCCGCACCGCGACCAGCTGGCCGTCCGGGGTCAGCGCCACGGTTTCCGGCGGGCCTTCCCCGGACGGGTTCTTGCCGTCGCCGGCCGGCTCGGCCCCGTTCCTGGCCGCGAGCCCCGTGGCCGCCGCCCCGGTGGCCAGCAGCCCCGCCCTGACGAACTCCCGGCGTCCCATGGTCATCGGTGCGGTGTCTCCTCGCGAAGCGTGTGCATGCGGGCGCGCGGCGGCTACATCGCGGAACGTCCGACCCGGATCAGCGCGGGCCGGTAGCTGACGGTGAAGGTGAGAAAGCGGGCGTCATAGTTGTTGAAGTTGTTCCCGAGGAAGATGCCGGTGCTTTCCGCGGGCCTCAGGCCAAGCGTCCGGAAGTCGTTCTGGTCGTAGCGCTCGGTCTGATAGCGCAGCGTCGCGGCCCACTCGTCGGAGTACCGATAGCGCACGTAGAGCGTCATCGGTTGCATCGTCTGCGTGACTTCCGGCAGGTCGGACGCCGTCGCGGCGAAGATCTGCGCGGCGGTACCACCCGTGGGCGTCGTAGGATTGTAGGTTGCCATCACGAAACGGGCGCGCGCGATGTCGAGTCGTCCGCCGGCCTCCCACTGATCGGGGACGATGACTGCCGTGAACCCGAAGTTGGTGGTCGTCACCACGTCCCGATTGTTCGCCACCCAGTCGTACGACAGGTTGGTCAGCTGTCCGGTGGTGCGGTACCGCGCCCGCATCCGCGTGAGGAAGGTCTCGCGCCCGTAGCCGGCATCGAGTGAGAAGCGGTGTCCCGGCGCCCAGGAGACGTCGCCGCCGATCAGGGTCGTCTGGTCGCTCTGCGTGCCGTAGAGCGTATGAGGGTACTCGTCCTTCCCGACTTCCCAGTTCACCGAGAAGCTGAGCTCGTCGCGCGGCATCACGAGCGCCTTGGCGACGGTCCTTTCGCGGTCGCGGTCGGCCTGGTCGAAACGCCGGTGCTCCGGCAGATCCACGGGCGCGTTCTGGATGTACGGATCGCTGCCGCGGCGGAAGCCCCTCGAGTACGACGTCCGCATGCTCAGCCAATCGAAGGGCGCGTAATCCACGCTGGCGCGCCCGATGTCCTCGGTGAGCCGGTGCATGTTGCGCGCTTCCTCGTCACGCAGCCAGTGGTCCCAGCCATAGCCCGCGCTGACCGTCACGGGCGCCTGGTCGAACCGCCAGGTGGCGCTCACGTCGGCGTTCTTCCTCGTGAACGGATGGTCGTGACGTTCCGCGGCCCCCGAGATCGAGCGGTCGTTGACGATCCGCACGGGCACTTCCTCCACCTCGGCGTGCTCGCGGAAGGAGAAGGCGCGAAAGCGGTATGAGAGCGAGAGCGGGCGCCACGGACGGCTGGTGGCCGAAAAGCTGACCGCGGAGGTCCCCGAGGCGCCGCCCAGATGCTTGGGCAGCGAATCAATGCGCGCGTCCACGATCGCGCTGTTGATCGTCACCGGAATGAACGCCGCGTCCTGCTTCCACCACGCGTACGACGCGCTGGCGTTCACCCGGGTGTGCCACGGCAGATTGACGGCGCCGTTCACCACCGCGGTGTGCGCCAGATTGTCCGGCGGCAGCGCCGAACGTCCGCGGGACGACCCGCTGGTCGGCGAGTCGGTGGTGCGCAACACGTCGGGGTTGTCCGCCGTCACCGAGGGGATGGCGTTCCGGAAGCGCGAGAGATCGTACGCCGCCGAGAGCTGGAATCGCTCGCGGCTGAATGCCTGCGAGATCCTCACTCCCTGCTGCGTCTGATCAATCGGCTCGAGGATTTCTCGGAAGTTGCTGCCGGGCGAGCCGAACGACATCCCCACCGGCCGCTGCCCTTTCTTGCCGATGCTCGTGATCTCGGCCTTGACGTCCCACTCCGGCGTCGGCGAATACACGGCGGCCAGCCGCACGGCGTCCCAGTTCGAGCGGACGGGCGCGAGGTACGGCGCGGTGCGATTCCACGTGGCGGTGTCCGGCCGCGGGGAGGGCAGGGTGAACACGTCGCGACTCACCTCCGTCCCGAGGGAGCGCGCGTTCGTGGAGAAGACGTGCGGGATCCGGTCCCACCGGAGCTGGAGATCGAACAGGCCCGGCTGCATCCCGCGCAGCGACACGCTCTGGTCGGCCTGGCCAACATTGCGCGCGACGAGCTGGAACAGCCTGAAGCTGTCGGCCGGTGTGTAGCCGACGAACAATTGTTGCACCACGAGGCCCGACGGTGTGGCCTTGTATTCCTCGAACTTGGCCCGGTCCCGCAGCGACGGGTCCTCCGTGAAGCTGCGTGCGCCAACCTCCGCCGCGACGGTGACCTTCCCGGACGTCTTCACCGCCTGGCCCGGAGTAGTCACGGGCCAGGCGAGCACGGCCGACCCGGCGAGGCACATCGCGACGCCGATGATCCTGGTTCGCATGGGTTCTCTCCTCTGGCTCATGGCGTCACCTCGTGAACCGCTTGCCCGACGGATGGTTGGAGCCGTGGATGGCGAAGTGGCAGCTGATGCACTGCCGTCCTCTCACGAACCGCGCGTCCGCCTCCGTGGTCCCCCTCGGCTGCGTCGGGTGCTGCGTCGGATTGTGGCACTGCTGGCAGAGACGCGGCTTCGGCACCTTGAGCAGCTTCTCGTGGGCTGTGCCGTGCGCGTCGTGACAGTTGGCGCAGCTCTCGATCACCGGAGCGTGCTGCCAGAGGAACGGCCCGCGCTTCTCGGCGTGGCATGCGAAGCACGTCTCGTTCACGGACGTCGCGAGCAGGAGCTTCTCGTTCGGCGAGCCGTGCGGGTTGTGGCAACTTGTGCACTCCATCTTCCCTTCGCCGACCGGCATGTGCGCGAAGCGCAGCGACTGCATCTTGCGCTGCAGGTGGCACCGCGCGCACGTCTCGAGCACCGTCGGCTTCTGCAGATTGGCGCGCTCCGACACGGGGTGCATGACCGCGTGACAGTCCGTGCAGGCCACGTTGCGCGACTCGTGCTGGCTTCCCTTCCATCCGATGCGCGCCGTCGTTTCGTGGCAGCGCAGGCACGTGGCGTTGCGATCGGCGACCGCCGTCTTCGACTTCCGGCCGTACGCGACCAGCGCGCCCGGTTTCTCGCCGCCCGACTCCGCGTGGTCCCTGGCGGGTCCGTGGCAGGCCTCGCATCCGAGCTTCTCGTGCTCCGTCCGTGGACGCGCGAGCAGGACCTTGCCCATGGTGGTGGCGCCGAACTGCGTCACCTCCTTCTTGTGGCAGTCCACGCACGCCGCGTTGCCCGCGTAGCCTGGCTGCTGCGCGGGTGCGGCCCGTGAGACGAAGAGCAGGCCGAGCACGAGCAGAAGCCATCTCCCCTCTCGCATGTGGTGCATGTCAGGCATCCTCTGCCGGCGCGCGTGGCGGCCGGCGCTGAAGTGTGACCTGCGCCTGCCGGGCTACGGTTTCGCCTTCGAGCCCAGCTCCCTCACGTACTTCGCGACCGCGGCCATCTCCGGCGGACTCATCTTCATCTTGAACGACGTCATGTCCTCGCCCTTGCCGCGCGTCAGGATCTTCACCACCGAATCGTCCGAGTGCGCGGCCACGAACTTGGCGTCGAACGAGGCGATCTTCGGGTACTTCTTCTTGATCATCTGAGGCGGGGTCCCGAGCACGCCGTGGCACTTCTTGCAGTGGTCCTCGTAGAGCGTCTTGCCGTCGGGCGCCTGCGCGGCGGCGCCGGAGAGCCCTCCGGCGGCCGCGAGCAGGGCGGCGATCGTGAACAGGCGACTCATGGCTTCCTCTCCTTGCGCTGGTCCGTCTCGGGGAAGGTGTCGCGGAATTCGGGCGTCGCAGTCGCCCAGTTCTTTCCGCGGAGTGACGCGAGGTAGCGAGTGATCTCCTCGATCTCCTGGTGCGAGAGCGACGGCGGCCCGTAGGCCGGCATCTTCGTGTCGGGGTGAAACCGCTCCGGCTGCTCGAGGAAGGAGTGCAGCCACGCGCCCGAGTGCCGGAGCCCGACCTCCGTCAGGTCAGGCGCGTCCGACCCCTTCTCCGCGCCTCCCTCGCTCCCCACCGCGTGGCAGCCGCCGCACTGCTGACGCTTGAACAGCGCGCGTCCCGCGCGCTCGACGGAGGTGAGCGGACGCCCGACCTCGGGCGCGACGGCCGTCGGCGCCTCCTCGCGCACGGAGGAGCCGATCAGCATGGCCATGCCGCCGAGGATCGCGAACATCCCGAAGCGGGACGCGGGCCGCTGCCCCAGTGAGCGCGTGCTCCCGCGATCGAAGAGCGGCAAGAGGAGCAGCGCGAGCACGATCGCCGCGGGCGCGCCGACCGCCACCACGCTCTCCATCGAGCCCGGGACGAGCTTGAGCAGCTCGAAGAAGGGCAGGAAGTACCATTCCGGGTGCGGGACGTACGACGCGTCCGTCGGGTCCGCCGGCGCTTCCAGGCCCGCGCCGTAGATGCCGGCGAGCAGCGCGATGACCAGCACGACGCCGGCCCCGACCACGAGGTCCTTCGCGACGATTTGCGGCCAGAACGGGACGCCGGCGCTCTTGGATCGCTGGTACGTCGTGCGGTAATACGCCGCGTACTCCGGGTGGTCCGTGCGCTGCGGCGCGCCGGTCTCGAGGACATGGGGGCGCGGCGCGATCCCCTGGCGAACCACGAGCGCGATGTGCACCAGCACGATCGCGCCGAGCGAGATCGGCAGCAGCAGCACGTGGAGTGCGTAGAATCGCGCGAGCGTCGCGGCGCCGAGCTGCGAGCCGCCGCGCAGCAGCTTCACCAGGATCCCGCCCACCACGGGCGTCGTGCCGGCGATGTTCGTCCCCACCGCCGTCGCCCAGTACGCCTTCTGGTCCCACGGCAGCAGGTAGCCCGTGAACCCGAACCCGAGCACGATGAAGAGCAGTGCGACGCCGAGCAGCCAGTTGATCTCGCGCGGGTACTTGTACGCCCCCATCGTGAACACGCGAACCATGTGCGCCAGCACGAGCACCACCATCGCCGACGCGCCCCAATGGTGCATGCCGCGCAACAACGCACCGCTCATCACGCCGCGCTCGAGGTAGCGGATGCTGTCGTACGCGTGATCGGGCGACGGCGCGTAGTACATCGCCAGCACCACACCCGTCACGACCTGCACCATGAAGGCGGTGAGCGTCGCGCTGCCGAGCGTGTGCCACCACGACAGCTCACTCGGCATCTTCCGGTCGAGCAGCGCGCGCCGCAGCCCCGCGACGTCAATCCGCTCGTCCAGCCATCGGAAGGCGTCGAGCATGGTCTCAGGCCTCCACGCGCTCCGGAACTCCCAGGCGGAAGTCCCGGTAGTCCACGTACACCGCGCTGTCGCGGATCTCCACCTTGAGGTCATCAAGCGCGCGCGGCGGCGGCCCCGCGATGACCTCGCCGGTCTTCACGTCGAACTCCCCGCCGTGACAGGGACAGAAGAAGTTCTTGCGCTCCTGGTTGAAGACGTAGCTGCAGCCGAGATGCGTGCAGTGCCCGTTGTACGCCTTGAACCGCTCGCCGTCCTCCGTGTAGAGCCACACGCTGTTCAGCGTGCGGCTCTCCACCCACGCGTCCTCCACCGTCTGCACGAAGTCGAGCCGGATGGGCACGCCGACGTCGAGCAGCGCGACGTCGTCGGCCACTCTGACCCAGCTGTCCACCTTCGGCTTGGGGAGCGCGGGCGAGAAGAACGCGCGAACCGCCGGCAAGCCGATGAACACGGCGGCGATCGCCGCACACACGCCACTCAGGAACTCCAGAAACCCGCGGCGCGGCATCAGGGCGGGACCCGGCTCGGGAGGGCTCGGGAGCTTCGATTCTCGCCATTGGAGCAGGGCCATCACACACTCGGCTTCAGGGGGAACGCGAGTCGCGTGCCGCGATGACTCGCCCGAACTAACCGGCGAGGCGAGGCGCGCCCCCTACGGAGAGGCAAGCCGCGTTCCGTTCATCCGTCGTTCCACCAACGCGTTGCGCGCAGCGCAGTTAGTGGCACGTTGCGCTCAGAGATCGCCGACCGTCCGTGGGGGAAATCCCCCGATTACGGATCGGAAGTGCTTCCCCTTCTGGGGTAAATCACCTAGTGTTCCGGGCGGAGCATTCGCCCAACTCATTGGAAACAAAGATGTTGGAGCGCCGCGCAGGGCGGGGCGTCCAACTTGCTTCTGCCGGGAGCTGAGCTTGAACCGATCGGGGGTGCGAATGACCCGTTGGGGGCAGCGGGCGCTGGACACGCCGCCGTTGACGCAACTGCGTCGCGGCCGCCTCAGCCGGCGCCTGCTCGCGTGGCTCCTGCTCTTCTCGTTGGTGCCGCTGCTCGCCACCAACGCCGTGGGATACGGCCGCACCTCGGTGATCCTCCGGCGGTTCGTGGAGCGATACCTCTCCGCCATCGCGCAGACCCAGGCGCAGCACGTGCACGATCGCATCGAGCGGAGCACGCTGATGCTCGAGGCGATCGTGGCCGGGAATGAGTTCCTCGCGGCCGGCGCCCTCCGCTCGCTCGGACGCCCCGCCGGGCAGATGGGCACGGTCTCCGACCGGGCCTCAATCGAGCACTTGCTTCAGCACAAGCTCGAAGAGACCGTGGAACTCGACGCGATCTACCTGTTCACGCCTGAGGGACGCGTGGTGGGCGCGGCCGGGAGGGCCGACGCCATCGTGACGACGCCGCCGGCCACGCCGAACAACTCCTCGGTGTCGGCGACGCTTGTCCGGAGCGCGGCCGCGGCCCGGCCCCTCTTTCGCTTCGTGGCGCCCGTGCGCGCCGGCGACGGAACGGTCGTGGCCTTCCTTGGGGCGACGCTGAGCGCGACCGGGTTCCGCAGCCTGATCGAGTTGCCTCCTCACTTGGCGGGCCACATCGAGAGCTTCATCGTTGACGAGCGGGGCCGGCCGCTCTTTGTCTCGCACGAGCACTCGGACGTGGACTTCACCGCACCACTCGCCTCGCCCCTGGCCACGCGGCCCGGTGGGGTGTTCGAACGGTACGCCGACCCGCAGGGCGAGGAGGTGCTGGCCACCGTCGCGGCGGTTCCCGGCTCGCGGTGGCGGTTCATCGCCGAGCTGCCGACCGCTGAGGCGTTCGGTGACCTGCAGAGTCTGGGCCGGCTGTCGCTGATCCTCGAGCTGCTCCTGGTGATGGTGCTCGGCGCGACCGCCTGGTTCGTCGCGCGCGACATCGTGGCGCCGCTCGGGCGCCTCGTGGACGCGACCCGGCGCGTGGGCCGCGGCGACCTCCGCGTGCGCGTGGACATCCCCCAACGCGACGAGATCGGCGAGCTGGGACGCGCGTTCAACGAAATGACCACCGCGCTCGAGGACACCACGTCGCGCGTGCGCCAGTTGCACCAGCACGAAATCCAGCGCGCGTCGCAGCTCGCGACAGTCGGCGAGCTCGCGAGCGGCGTCGCCCACGAGATCAAGAACCCCGTGGTGGGCGTCGCCCATGGCCTGGATCTGGTGCGCCGCCATTTGGGACCCGATCCGGCGCTCACCCCGATCATGGACGAGATGGCCCGGCAACTGACGCGCATCCAGCAGACGCTGCAGGAGCTGCTGACCTTCGCCCGTCCGGCCACGCCGGCGCTGGCGCCGGTGAGCGGCAACGACATCGTGCAGCGCGCCATCCGCCTGTTGCAGCCCACCGCGGACCGTGCCGGCGTCCGCATCGAGATGTGGGTGGATCCCGCGCTGCCGCGATTCGACGCGGACGAGGAGATGTTGTACCAGGCGCTCGTCAACGTGTTCATGAACGCGCTGCAGGCAACGCCGTGCGGAGGTCGCATCACCGTCACGACCCGCTCGACGACGGAGCGGGTCGAGATCATCATCGCCGACACGGGGCGCGGCATCCCCGAGGAGGACCTGGAGCTCGTCTTCAAGCCGTTCTTCACGACGCGCCACACCGGCACGGGGCTCGGCCTGTCCATCACGCGCGAGGTCGCCCAGCGCCACGGCGGCGGCGTGACGCTGGAGAGCACGGTGGGCGTCGGCACGACGGTGACGCTCCACCTGCCGTTGCGGCACGTCGAGGCGGCGGTCGGGCGCGCGGCGGAGGAGGTGCGGGTCGAATGAACGCGGCGCGCGTGGTGATCTGCGACGATGAGATGCTGATCCGCCTGTGGCTGAGCGAGCGCCTCCGGGAGTCCGGGCTCCGCACCGAAGACGTGGCCGACGGCGCGAGCCTCCTCGCGGCACTCGCGCGCGAACCGGCCGACCTCGTCCTGCTCGACCTCCGCCTCCCCGACGGCTCGGGGATGGATCTCCTTCCCCGGATCAAGGCGCTCGATCCCACGCTCCCCGTCATCATGATGACGGCCTACGGCGAGGTCGAGACGGCGGTCGCCGCCGTGCGCGCCGGCGCGTTCCACTTTCTCGAGAAGCCGATCACGCTCGCGGAGCTGCTCCTCCTGATCGAGCAGGCGCTCGAGGCGCGGCAGCTCCGGAGCGACGTGGACCGCTACCGCGAGGGGTATCGCTGGCAGTTCGCCGACGTCGCGCTCGTGGGACGCTCCGCCGCGCTGCGCCGGATCGCCGAGCTCATCACGCGCGTGGGGGCCAAGGGATCCACGGTGAACATCCTCGTGCGCGGCGAGAGCGGCACCGGCAAGGACATCGTCGCACGCGCGATCCACGCGCGCGGGCCGCGCCGCGCACAGCCGTTCATCAGCGTGAACTGCACATCGCTGCCGGAACAGCTCGTCGAAAGCGAGCTGTTCGGCCACGAGGCGGGCGCCTACACCGACGCGCGCGAGACGAAGCGGGGGCTCTTCGAGATCGCGCACAACGGCACCATTTTCCTCGATGAGATCGGCGACATGCCGAAGTCCATGCAGTCGAAGCTCCTGCACTTCCTCGAGACGCACGCCTTCCGGCGCGTCGGTGGCGTGCGGAACATCGAGGTGGACGTGCACGTGATCACGGCGACGAACCGCAACCTCGAAGACGCGGTCGCCGGCGGCGCCTTCCGCGAGGACCTCTTCTACCGCCTCAACGTGGTGCCGGTGCATATCCCTCCGCTGCGCGAGCGGCCGGAAGACATCGGGCCGCTCGCCGTGCACTTCATCGAGCTGCTCTGCCGGGAGTTGCGCCAGCCCCCTCGCGAACTCTCGCGCGAGGCGCTCGCCGCGTTGGAGCGCTACCCGTGGCCCGGGAACGCCCGCGAGCTCAGGAATGTGCTGGAGCGATTGCTCCTGCTCGAGGACGCCGACGCGGTGCACGCGGACCAGCTCCCGCCGGAGATCCGGGGCACGGCCGCCCAGGCGGGGAAGATGCTGGTGCTCCCGGCCTCCGGCCTGGACCTCGAAGAGCTGGAGCGGGAGCTGCTCTGCCAGGCGCTCGAGCGCGCGGACGGGAACAAGACAGGCGCCGCCCGCCTCCTCGGCCTCACGCGTGATACGATGCGGTACCGGCTCGAGAAGTACGGCATTCACTGAGGCTTCTCGCGAAGTGTAACTCGTTATCCGGAAACCGGTTATCCTTGTGAAAAACCGTGCAAGGTGAAGCCCGACCACGGTGTCAGGCATCGCATCCGTTTAAATCAGGCGTCTCCCTACTCTACGCCGCCGCGCGTCTCGTGAAGTTGCAGGGCAGCAGCATTCGATGCTCCCACGCGACCAACTGAGACGGGTCCTCGGAGGACCGACGACGCATGAGGCACTCTACTGTTCACGCCCTGACGCTGCTCTCGCTGGCGACCGCGGCGTTCACGCTCGGATGTACCGATGAGAAGATCGTCTATCGCAGCGGCTCGAACTTCCCCGCGCCGCCGGCGGCCGCCGCCAACTTCATCGGCTACTACGACGCCGCGGCCAAGCAGACGGTTTGCGGCTCGTGCCACGTGGACTTCCAGACCAGGTGGGTGAGCACCAAGCACGCCAGCGCCTGGAACCACCTCGAGTCGAGCGGCCAGATGCAGGATCTGTGCAAGGCGTGTCACACGACGAACGCCCTCGGCAACGCTGCCACCGGCACGACCTCCGGCTACAACTCGACGCAGGACGCCCGCTACCACGACGTCCAGTGTGAGAGCTGCCACGGCGCGGGGCTGACGCACGCGAGCTCGCCCGTCGCGAGCAACCGCCCACTCGCGTCCATCAAGGTGGACGTGGGGCTCCAGAACGGGTGCGGCGAGTGCCACACCGGCACGCACGAGCCCTTCGTGGACGAGTGGAAGCTGTCGGGGCACTCGAAGACGCGGGAGACCTCGCACAACAGCACCGAGGCCGACTGCCAAGCCTGCCACACCGCCCAGGGCGCGATTCTCGCGATGGGCTCCAACGAGAACTACGTCGAGAAGAGCGGCCCGATGCTCGACGTCGTGTGCGCGACCTGCCACGATCCGCACGGGTCGGCGAACTCCGCACAGCTCCGATTCTCGATCAGCGCCGCGAACCTCGAGAACAATCTCTGCATGCGGTGCCACCAGCGCCGAGGCGAAGTGGCGCAGGTGACAACGCGCAACAGCGTGCACTCGCCCGAGGGCCCGACGCTCCTCGGCACCGCGGGCTGGTTCCCGCCCGGCATGAGCGCGGCCGACTCGATCATCGGCACGCACGGCACGCAGTCGAAGAACCCGAAGCTCTGCGCGGGGTGCCACGTCCAGCGCTTCACCGTGAACGACAAGGCGACCGGGAAGTTCGTCTTCCAGAGCACCGGACACCGGTTCCTCGCGACCCCGTGCGTGGACGTGAACGGCCAGCCCACCGTGGACCAGAGTTGCACGGAGTCCGCGATGACCTTCCGGTCGTGCGTCGGCGGCGGCTGCCACGGCAGCGAGAACGCGGCGCGCTCGTCCATGACCACGGCGGAGCTGCGTGCCGCGAACCTGATCGCCGAGGCCAACCGCCTGATCACGCTCGTGAAGGCCGGCCCGCGCAAGGCCGAGTGCAACTTCCCGTTCCCCGGCGCGTACACCACCTGCAACGGCATCAGCTTCAACGCGAATCTCGCGGGACGGCCCGGCTCGATCATCCACAACCCGTTCCTCGTCGAGAGGCTGCTGCTGGCCAGCATCGCCCGCGTGAAGGCGGACTACGGCGTGACGGTCTCGGCGAGCATCAATCTCGAGCCGGAACTCCAGCGGCCGCCGCGAATGCGCGCGGCGCAGGGAGGCAGCCGCTAGGGGGCGCTCCGCTCCCGGCCACGGCGGGGCGCAGGGACGCGGGATCGGAGAGGTGCCGTTCGGGCGCTCCGATCCCGCGGTCGCGTTTGCGCCCCCGCGATGACACTTTCCTCCCATGCTGAGACGACTCCCGGCTTCGTTCCAGAACCCCCTCACGCTTCTCGGTGCCGCCATCGCGGGGGTGAGTTTCGGACTCATCCTCTTCCTGATGCTGCTCGAGTTCCTCGCCGAGACCCCCAAGCCGTACATGGGGATCATCGCGTTCGTGCTGCTTCCGGGCATTCTCATCGCGGGATTGGCGATCGCGGTGTTCGGCATCCGTCGGGAACACCGGCGCCGGCGCATGGGAACGAGCGCCGAGCACAGGCTCCCGCAGATTGACCTGAACAACCCGCGGCACCAGACGGCATTCTCGCTCGTGTCGGGCGGAGCGATCCTTCTCCTTCTGTTCACGGCCTTCGGGAGTTTCAAGGCCTACGAGCACACGGACTCCGACGCGTTCTGCGGCGGGATCTGCCACAAGGTGATGGAGCCGGAGCACACCGCGTACCAGTATTCTCCTCACGCGCGCGTGGGGTGCGTGAAGTGCCACATCGGCTCCGGCGCGGGCTGGTTCGTGCGGTCGAAGCTCTCGGGGAGCTACCAGATGTACGCCGTGGCATTCAACAAGTACCCGCGCCCGATTCCGACGCCGATCGAGAACCTGCGTCCGGCACAGGAAACGTGCGAGCAGTGCCACTGGCCGAAGCACTTCTACAGCGAGAAGCTGCAAGCCAGCACCTATTTCACGACCGGCGAGCAGGCCACGAAGTGGACGCTGGATCTCCTGATCCGGATCGGCGGGGGCAACATCGAGGCGGGGCCGACCTCGGGAATCCACTGGCACATGAACCTCAACAACAAGGTGACCTACATCCCGACCGATGCGTCGCGGCAGTCCATTCCGTGGGTTCGCTCGGAGCTGCCGGATGGAACGGTCACCGTCTACAACAGCACCGAGACGCCGCTCTCGGAGGCGGAAGTCCGGACGCTGCCGTCGCGGCGCATGGACTGCATTGACTGCCACAACCGCCCGAGCCACATCTACCATCCGCCGGCCCGCTCGGTGAACCACCTGATGACGCTCGGGTGGATCGATCCGTCGCTGCCGAACGCGAAGAGCATCGCGGTGCACGCGCTGGAAGGCCCCTACTCGAGCAGCTCGGCGGCGACCGACAGCATCAAGACGATCATCGAGGAGTTCTATTCGGCCAACTTCCCCGCGGTCGCGTCGGCCAAGCAGGCGGAGATCGCGCGGATGATCGAGGAGGTGCAGAAGATTTACAGCCGGAACTACTTTCCCGAGATGCGCGTGAACTGGAGGGCGTTTCCGGACAACATCGGGCACCTGTACTACCTCGGCTGCTTCCGCTGTCACGACGGCAAGCACGTCTCGAACGACGGCAAGGTGCTCTCGAAGGACTGCAACTCCTGCCACGCGATACTGGCCCAGCAGTTCGAGCGCGGCGCGCTCCGGATCTCGCTCGAGGGGATCGAGTACCGGCACCCCGTGGACGTCGGGAACGCGTGGAAGGAGACGAACTGCAGCGAGTGCCATAACCCGGCGGGCATCGCGACACGCGTCCCGAAAGCGGCGCCGTGACGCCGGGGCGCCCGCGAGTCTTTATCGTCGTGGCGGCGTCGGCGCTGCTCGCGGCGCTCCCCGTGTGCGCCCGCGCGCAGGCGAATGACGACTGCTTCGCCTGCCACAGCGACAAGACGCTGAAGGGCAAGCGCAACGGCGCGACCATCTCCCTCTACGTGGATCAGGCGAAGTTCGCCGCCTCGATGCACGCTCAGGCGGCGTGTACCGACTGCCACGCGGACCTGGAGAAGAAGGAGCTGCCGCACGCCGAGAAACTGGCCCGCGTCGCGTGCGGCGGCTGTCACGCCGAGGAGGAGAAGCAGCACGCCCAGTCGCTCCACGGCAAGGCGGTCGCCCGCGGAGACCCACTTGCACCGCGCTGCGCCGACTGCCACGGCAACCACGAGATCGTGGCGGCGAAGGACCCGCGCTCGCCGGTCCTTCCCGCGCGCATTCCCTATCTCTGCGGCAGGTGCCATCAGGAAGGCGCGCCGGTGCAGCGGCAGCGTGTGATCCACGAGTCCAACATCCTCGCGAATTACTCGGAGAGCATGCACGGCGTGGCGCTCATCGAGAAGGGACTGGTGGTCACGGCGACGTGCGTCTCGTGCCACACCGCCCACCGGATCCTGCGCCACACCGACGCGGCGTCCTCCATCGCGCGGAGGAACATCGCGGCCACCTGCGCTCAGTGCCACGCGCAGATCGAAGCGGTGCATCGCAAGGTCATCCAGGGCAAGCTCTGGGAGCAGGAGGCCCACGTGCTCCCCGCCTGCGTGGACTGCCATGAGCCCCACAAGGTGCGCCGGGTCTTCTACGACCAGGGGATGGCCGACCGCGATTGCCTGCGCTGCCACGAGCGACGGGACATCCGGGCGTCGCGCGATGGCCGCTCGCTCTGGGTGGACAGCGCCGTGGTGGGCGGCTCCATCCACGTGAAACAGGCGTGCAGCCAGTGCCACGCCGGTGTGACTCCCTCACGGATGCGGCCGTGCGAGACGCTGACGCAGAAAGTGGATTGCGCCTCCTGCCACGCCGAACTCGTGCTGCAGTACCGCGAGAGTGCCCACGGCCGCCTGGAGGCGAAGCAGGACCCCAACGCCCCCACCTGCAAGGAGTGTCACGGAACCCACGGTACGCTGGGCAGGAGATCGCCGGCGTCGCCGACCTATCCCACTCGCGTTCCCGCCCTCTGCGCGCGCTGCCACCGGACGGGCGAAAAGGCCGCCGTCCGGTATGCCGGACCCGAGACCGAGATCGTCGAGCACTATACCGAGAGCATTCACGGCAAGGGGCTCCTGAAGAGCGGCCTCGTCGTGACCGCGATGTGCACGAACTGCCATACCGCGCACAGCGTGCTCCCGCGCGACAGCGTGCTGTCCAGCGTGCACGTCAGCAACATCCCGGCCACCTGCGGTGCCTGCCACGCCGGCATCCAGGAGCGGTTCGAGCAGAGCATTCACTCGCCGACGGTGACCCGCACGCAGAAGCCGCTGCCGGTCTGCAACGATTGTCACAGCGCGCACACCATCCGCCGCACCGACGAGGAGGGATTCAAGCTCACGATCATGAGCCAGTGCGGCCGGTGCCACGAGCAGATCGCCAAGACCTACTTCGAGACCTACCACGGCAAGGTCTCGCAGCTCGGCTACACCAAGACGGCGAAGTGCTACGACTGCCACGGGGCGCACGACATCCTGCCGGTCGGGGATCCGCGTTCGCACCTGAATCGCGCGAACGTCGTGGCCACGTGCCAGAAATGCCACCCGGGCGCCACGCGACGGTTCGCCGGCTACCTGACGCACGCCACCCATCACGACCCCGCCAAGTACCCCTGGCTGTTCTGGTCCTTCTGGGGGATGACCGGCCTGCTGATCGGGACCTTCGCGGCGGGGGGAGCGCACACGCTCCTCTGGCTTCCGCGCGCGTTGAAGATCCGACGCGAGTTCGGGAGGCATCCGAGCACGTCCCGGCACGAAATGGAGTTCGAGCGGTTCTCGCGCCTGAACCGCGTGCTGCACGTGACGATGATCGTCAGCTTCCTCAGCCTGGCCGCGACCGGGATGACGCTCAAGTTCTCGTACACCAGCTGGGCGTCCACCCTCTCGCACCTGCTCGGAGGATTCGAGACCGCAGGCTACCTCCACCGCGCCTCGGCCGTGTTGATGGTCGCGATCTTCATCGCGCATCTCGTGGACTTGGCGCGCCGGAAGCGGCGGGAACGCCGTTCGTGGAAGCAGATGCTGCTCGGGCCCGACACGATGCTGCCGACCCGCAAGGACGTGGCGGACTTCAAGGGGTCCTTGAAGTGGTTCCTGGGACGCGGCGAGCGTCCGCGCTACGGACGCTGGACGTACTGGGAGAAGTTCGACTACTTTGCCGTGTTCTGGGGGATCGCGATCATCGGCTCGACCGGATTGATGCTCTGGTTCCCGAACGTCTTCACGCGGCTCGTCCCGGGCTGGTTCCTCAACGTGGCGACCATCATCCACAGCGACGAGGCGCTGCTGGCCACCGGCTTCATCTTCACGGTGCACTTCTTCAACACGCACCTGCGCCCGGAGAAGTTCCCGATGGACATCGTCGTGTTCACCGGGCGCATGACGGTCGAGGAGCTCAAGCACGACAAGCCGCTCGAGTATGACGCGCTCATCGCGAGCCGGGACCTCAGGAAACACCTGGTGGTCCCGTACCCGCCCATCGTGATCAGGACCATCCGCGCCTTCGCCTGGACGGCACTCGCCATCGGGTTCCTGATGGTCATCTGGATCGTCTACGCGATGCTCTTCGCGTACCGCTGATCGCCCCGTTCAGCAGTGTCCGCGTCGCCCGCGCCGCGCCGTCGCGCGCGCCTTCCCCGGCTATTCGGCGGGGGGCTCCTCCTTCAACCGCCGCAGCTCCGCGGGGTGTTCCTCCCGCATTTCCTCCTCCGTCAGCGATCCGGTCAACCACGCGAGGTTCATCGGATAGACGTCGGGGTTGAACACGACGAAATAGAGGTGCCACACGATGATCGCGAGCGTCGCGAGCCAGGCTTCATAGTAGTGCACCGTCTGCGCGACGTCCCAGCCGAGCTTGGTGAGCAGACCGATGAACGTGTTGTCGAACCAGAGGATCGCCCCGGTGGCGCCCATGATGATGGTGCCCCAGACCAGCGCCCAGTACTCGCTCTTCTCGATGTAGCTGAAGCGCCCGAACTGCGGCCGCGACCGGGAGAGGCCCAGGTTGTACTTCATCACCGCGATGGCGTCGCGCACGTCCTGGCGCGTCGGCAGGAGGTCGCGCAGCAGCTGCTTTCCGCGCGGCGTGGCGAAGAGGTAATAGCAGTGGTAGAGGCCCGCCGCGACCATCACCACGCCGGCGACGCGGTGCGCGAGGCTCCGGATCAGGAACGTGAGGGGGCTGATCTGCCGCAACGTCGCCACCCACCAGGCGTCCGGGAACTTGAGCGCGAATCCGGAGATGACGAGCGTCACGAAACTCACCACCAGCACGGCGTGCTGCACGCGCTCGCTGAGCGACATCCGGAGATAGAGGCCGTGGCCCACGGGTTCCTCGACGATCAACCCGCGGCGAATCATCAGCTTGCGCCGCGCCTTCCGGACGAAGTCGAGGACATTGTGGAGGGCCATCCCCCCGACCAGCACCACGATGAGGGTGAGGTACGCCGCGGCGACCCAGTAGAGCACGGGCTCCTGCTGCGGCGTCAGCGCGACGTGCACGGAGCCGATGGCGAAGCGCTCGTTCGCCCCGGGATGGCACCGCCCGCAGGTGACGGCGAGATTCGCCTTGTTGGTCATCGAGGTGGAATCACTCGACGCCTTGATGTTGTGGTCGCCGTGGCAGCTCGCACAGTTGGCGACCTCGATCGAGCCCCCGCGAATCGCGAGGCCGTGATAGCTGTCGGTGTACGTCTGGAACCGGTCGCTCCGGAGTCCGTATTTCGCCGAGAGCAGCACCGAGGTGTGACAGGGTGAGCAGACCTGGGCGGAGAGGTTCTTCGCCGCGACGCGCGACTGCGGATCCGACGGCGCGAGGATGGTGTGTTCGCCGTGGCACGTCGTGCAGACGGGCGCGTCCGCGTTCCCCCGGCTCAGCGCCACGCCGTGCACGCTCTCGCGGAACTCGCGCTCGATCGGCGCGTGGCACTTCGCGCAGGTGGCGGGCACGTTGACGCGATGCACCAGCGATCCCGGGTCTGCGCCCTTCTTCATCTCGTGGCTGCCGTGGCAGCTCACGCAGTTCGCCGCGCGGGCATCGCCGCGGTGCAGCGCCGCGCCGTGCACGCTGGTCTCGTAGACGGCGATGAACCCGGCGGTGGGTGACGTCCGCGCCCGGACGTCCGGGTTGTCGAGATGACACGACAGGCAGAGTCTCGCCTGGGCCTGCTTCGTGGCGAGCGAATCGGCCTTTCCGTGCGCCAGGGTGATGGAGTGGCGGTGGCAGGTGAGGCAGTTCGGCGCGCCCTTCACCGCCGCGGCCAGCGCCCGGCCGTGCTCGGAGGTCGGGAACTTCTCGGCGACGTCGCCGTGACATTCGCCGCACGATTCGGTCAGGCGGCTTTCGTGGAACTTCGAGCCCGGGACCGCCGGCGACACGACGTCGTGCCGGCCGTGACAGTCCTTGCAGGAGACGTCGGGCTCCCGGCGGGCGGTGATCGCGCGCGCGAGCTGCGGGTGGAACGCGTGCTTGAACGGCACGTCGGCGTGGCAACGCAGGCAGTCCACCGGCTCGATCTTCTCCTTGTGCGGGAGATTCTCGGGGTCGAAGCCCGTGTGGCACGCCACGCAGACCTGCTTCGCGTGCGGCGACCTGTTGAGGACCGCCTCGTCGGTCCACAACGACACCTGCTTGCCGCCCCGTTCCTTCGTGAGGGAATGGTCCTCGTGGCAGGTGAGGCAGTCGGCTCTCGTCTGCGCGCGAGCGGCCGGGGCGCAGAGCGGGATGAGGCCCGCCACGCAGGACATCACCAGGAACGGGCGCAGTCTCATGGCAAGCCGGCCTCGCCTCACGAGGAACTTGTCCAACAGAATCCTGCCGGCCGTCACCTGGTGAATCGCGGAACGACCGGCAGGAGCGTCAGGGATCGCTGCGTTCGGCGACGCGCGCGCCCTTACGGAGTCTTCGGCGTCGGGTGCGCGATCTTCGCCCAACTCTCGTCGTACTTGAAGCCCTTCATCGTCGGGCTCCGCTCATTATGGCACTTCCGGCACTGCACCTCAATCGCGGCCTTGTCCTTGTAGGCCGTCATCCCGCCGGCGATGGACTTTGCCCGGTCCTTCATTACGCTCAGGCTCCGGTATCCCGAGCCCGGCCCGTGGCACGCCTCGCACTGCACGCCGTCCTTGGGATCCATCTTCGAGTCCGCGGCGACCTTTGCCGTGATCGCGTGGCATTCGAGGCACTCCGGCGATTCGGCCGCCGGCTTCGCGAGGCCCTTCGACTTCGCGATGTCGTTGGCCTGCGCCGTCGTCAAGGCGGTGTACGCCTGCGCGTGCTTCGACTTCTCCCACAGCCCGAGCTGATTCCCCGATTTCTCCGTCTTGTGGCACGGTCCGCACGCCTTTACGCCGACGTACGTGCTGCCCGCGCTCGCCTGCGCCACGCCGGACGCGGCCGGGTACGCCACACAGGCCACCAGTCCCAGAAGAACCACCGCCTGCTTCATGAGTCTCTCCTTGTTGTGGCTCATGCCAAGGACGATCGTGAATCTCGGTTGACTTCTCGTACACTAATCTCGGATGAAGCGTTACGCCGGGAAAGTGCGGCATCACGCGAGAGACGGTGACATCGGCGGGCGGGTGCTCCAGCCGCGGCGTCGAGACCTCGAACTCCTTACGTGTGTGTAGCGTTTTCTCCGACAGGTCACCTCCGCATCACCCCCTGAGTGAGACGCGGCGCGGTCGCTATCGTGGGGCTGATGCGCGATCGTCTTTTCTCCGGCGGGCTCTCGGCCCGGTCGCGGCGCGGATGACGCGGCGACTGCTCGCGGTCCTGCTGTCGGTGCTCCCGGCTCTTGCCGCGGGGCAGGGGGTGCGCGTGTCGGGCGTGTCGTCCGCGCAGCTCGTGGAGCTGCGACCGCTCGTCGTGGACTCCGCCGGCGTCGAGCGCTCCGGCGCCCTCGTGAATGCGGCACCGTTCCTTCAGGACTTCACGCTGGCGGCGTGGGGGCTCGCGCAGGGGCTCAGCTTTCACGCGAACGCGCGCGTGCGGACGCAGCTCGCCTCCGACGGGCTCGTCTATCCGGGGGCGAACGACCGCTTCGATCTGCTCGATGCCTACGCCGAGCTCGAGCGGAGCTGGGGGCGCGCGCGCCTCGGGCGCCAGTGGGTGATGGGTGGGCTGGGCGCGTACGACTTCGACGGCGCGAGCCTCGTGCTGCGTCGCGGGCGGCTCAGCGCCGAGGGGTGGGGCGGGCGTGCGCTCGCCGCCGGCCTGTTCGAGAGCCACACCAGCGCGGAGCTCGCGGCGGTCGAGAGCCGCCCGCCGGACCAGGACGGATACGTCGCGGGCGGGCGTGTGCGGCTGCGTCCAGGTCCGCGCAGCACGATGACGCTGCAGTACCAGCGTGTGCTCGTCGCCGACCGGAGCGGGCTGTATTCCGAGCGCGCCGCCTTCGATGCCTCGCACCAGGCGAATGGCGCCGTGGTGGACCTTGCGCTCGCGTACGACTTCGCCGGCGCCGCGTGGAATGAGGTGCGCGCGCGCCTCGGCACGGCGAAGCTGAGCGGCGTCGGGTACTCCGTCGAGGTGCGCCACTCGCGGCCGTTCTTCGAGTTGTGGACGATCTGGGGAGCCTTCGCGCCCGTCGGCTTCGACGAGGCGCGCGCCACGGTGGATTGGCGGCCCCGCGCCACGGCGGTCTCGTTCGGCCTCCACGGCGGATACCGGCGCTATGGCGAATCGAACGCCGGGCTCGATCTCCGGACGAATGGCTGGCGGGCCGGCGCCGATGCGAGCTGGTTCGGCGAGGGCGCGCTGTCCCTGTCGGGCTCGTACGACGTGGACATCGGGTTCGGCGCTTCGCGCTCCGACGGCCGTGCGCGCGTGCGCTGGACGTCGCCGTCCGGCGCCACCATCGGCGTCGAGGGCTCCGCGCTCCAGAACATCTACGAGTTCCGCCTCGGCACGGGCCGCGTGTTCGGCGCGGCCGTGGACGGCGCCGTGTCGCTCTCGAGCGACGTGCGGTTCGTGTGCGATGCCGGCGTCTACCGCCATGCGCGGTCGAACGGCGCGCTGGGCCCCGACTGGACGCAGCGACGGGCGTCCGCGCGACTCGAGTGGACGCTGGGACGGGACCCCGGCGTCGTTCGCGGGAAGGCGCCGTGATGCGCGCCGGTTGCGTCGCCCTCGCGCTGCTCGTTCCCGGCGTGCTCGCCGCCCAGGCGGGCGGCGCCTTTCCGCACGCGCGGCACGCGTCGCTCTTCACGAGCTGCCTCGAGTGCCACGCCGGCATCCCCGCGGGCGACAGCGCGCGCGCCTTTCCCGCGGCGTCGGACTGCCTCGTGTGCCACGACGGCGCGGCGGAGAAGCGCGTGGACTGGACGCCGAAAGCCGCGCGCGGCGGCGGGGTGCTCGTCTTCTCCCATCCCGCGCACGCGAAACGCGCCGGCAAGGAGGCGACGTGCGAGACCTGCCACGCCGCCGGCCCGGGCGCGATGAATGTCGCGCGCGCGACACCGGAGAAGTGCCTCTCCTGTCACGCGCATCAGGCGACGGCGCACAAGGCCCAGGGCAACAACTGCGCCACCTGCCACCGGAGCGGCCGTGTGCGCGTGCACCAGGCGGGATTCGCGCGCTCCCACGGCGCGGCGGCGGCGACCGAGGCGCTCACCTGCGCCGGGTGCCACGCGCGGCGCTTCTGCGCGGACTGCCACGCCGGCGAGCGCAATGCGCGGCGCTATCACCCGGCGAACTTCGCGTCGCGCCACGCACCGGAGGCGTACAGCCGCGACGTCGCCTGCAGCGGCTGTCACTCGACCGAGGCCTTCTGCCGGGATTGCCACCGCCAGACGGGGCTCGCGGCGAAGACGGGGAGTCGGAGCACGCGCTACCACAACGCGCAGCCGCGGTGGCTCCTCCAGCACGGCCGCGCGGCCCGGCAGGAACTGAGCACGTGCGCGTCCTGCCATCAGCAGAGCTACTGCATGGCGTGCCACTCCGACGCCGGGTGGCGCGTCAGCCCGCACGGGCCGACCTTTGATGCCGCGCGCATGCACCGGCGAAATCCGACGCTCTGCGTGCGCTGCCACCTGAAGGACCCGCTCGCGGGGAAGTGAGCGCACGTTCACGGAGGATCGCGATGGCGATGAAGACGGCGCGACGCGCGCGCGCACTGCTGCTGGTGCTCGCGACGGCGGTCGCGTGCGACGCGAAGGACGAGGCGCCGAAGGTCTCGCTCGCGCAGGCCCGGGCGGACAGTGCCCATCGCGCGGCGGGCGTGGACCCCGCGGGCGTCGTTCCGGCGGGGCTGAGCGCCGACGCGCAGGCGGCGCTTGACAGCGGGAACGCGCTCTTCCGCACGAAGGCGTACGCCCGGGCGCTCGCCCAGTACCGGCTCGCGTCGGCCAGGGCGCCGAGCCACGCCGCGCCGCTCTTCGGCGTCTACATGGTCGCGCGCGCCACGGGCAACCAGGCGCTCGCCGACAGCGCGCTCGCGGGCATCCGCGAGCGCGGCGGGGCCCCGCCGGCCGGCCCGATCCATCCCTCGGACTCGGCGCTCGACAAGGGCCGAACGAGCGTGCGGAAGGGGCTCACTTCCTGAGCGGCGGACGACGACCGGGCGGTGCCGGCGGGCCGGGTCGCATTATGTTCCCTCGATAGGCCCGAGACGGGCCGCCGCACGGGCGGCCCGCCGCTCGTTCGCTTCCCGTGCGCCCACACCCCGCCGCCCGCAGTCCGCCATGACGCTCCGCCCTCCCGCCGTCGGAGAAGCCGCCCCCGACTTCACGCTCGAGACCACGGCCGGCACGTCGGTCACCCTCTCGCACTTCCGCGGCCAGAAGCACGTCCTCATCGCCTTCTTTCCGCTGGCCTTCACGGGTACCTGCACCGCCGAGCTGTGCAGCTTCACCGACGACTATGCGCAGTTCGTCGAGCGCGGCGTCGAAGTGATTCCGATCAGCGTGGACATGCTCCCGAGCCTCAAGGCGTTCAAGGCACAGCACCACATCTCCGTGGAACTCGCGAGCGACCTGCGCCGCGAGGTGGCGCGCGTCTACGGCGTGCTCAACGAGGAGAAATGGACCGCGAAGCGCTCGTACTTCCTCGTGGACGCGAAGGGCGTGGTGCGCTGGACCCACGTCGAGTCGGTGAACGGACAGCGGCGCGAGAACGCGGAGATCCTCGCGCAGGTCGCGCGGCTCGCGGAGTGAGCCGCCGGCGGGCCACGTCGTGACCGATCCCGTCGAGCAGCTCGCGCGCGACGACAAGTGGCAGCTCGGCGCGGGCGACGGCGGACGCTTCGCGCCCCCGCTGCCGCGGTGGCTCGACGTCCCGGGATTCTGGGACGAAGCGACCGTGGACGGCACCGCGATCGCGCCACTGTTCACCGTCACGGTCCTCGACGACGACGGCCGCGAACGCGTGGCGCGCGTCACCGCACGGCGCTGGACGCCCGCGGAGCTCACGGTGCAATACCGGCTCGCGCAGGGGCTCACCGCGACCGAAGTGCGCACGGCGCATCCGGGAGGGATCTTCGTCTCCGAGTGGCGCTTCGCCGCGTATCGGCCCGCGCGCATCCATCTCGTGGCCTGGACGGCGCAGCCCGGCGCGCTCGTCGAGCGCGGTTCGGCCGCGTTCACCGGCGCACTCGCCTTCACGCGCGCCGTCGAACAGGGCGATGGCGCGGCGCGCCGGTTCCGCGCCGAGCTCGGCGTGAGCGGCGGCGCGACCTCCTGGCACGCCCTCCGCGCGGAGCGCGAGCCGGGCGGGCCCGCGTGGCACCTCACGCCCTTCGCGGAGTGCTGGCAGGCGCTCGCGCTCCCGCGCGCGGTGGGTGCCGAAGGCGCCGCCACCGAGGGCACGTTCTACGCCGCCGTGCACCGCGCGCTCGCGGTGGACTACGGTGGGGCGTCGGCCACCTTCGCGATGCGGCTCGTCGTGGCCGAACCGGCGCACCGGAGTGCCGCCGTGCACGCCACGGCGGCGCCCAGGCTCGGCACCTTCGGCGGCGTCAGCCGCCGGCGGTGGAGCGAGCACTTCGCGTCGGTCCCGCAATTCCGCTCCTCCGATCCCTACCTGGAAACCTCGTACTGGTACGGGTGGTACTGCGTGCGGCTCCACGGCGGGCGCGCGCCCGCGCGCGACCTGCGCTGGCTGCGCGATCGCGGTCCCGCGCGGGAAGCGGTACGCCGCCTGGCGCGCGCGGGGTCCACCGGGGCGGCCGTCGCGCTGGCCGCCCTCGATGCGACCGCGCCCGAGGATGCGCTCATCCGCGAGCTCCACCCGGATCTCGCCCGTGCGGCGGACCGCCTCGTGGAGTCGCGCGACGCCGAGGAGAGCGGCCTCTTCGACCTGCCGGTCGAAGCCCCCGACTTCCCGGTGCGCGCCGGCGCGCACGGCGCCGAGCGCGCCGCACGCCTCAAGGGCGTGGACGTGACCGTGGACGCCTACGCGCTCTTCCGCGCGCTCGAGATGCTGGCGCCGCGCGCGGACGCCGATCCTGCCCGCTGGACCGCGTTGGCCGCGCGCACGCGCGCGGCGCTGCGCGCACGGATGTGGGACGGAACACGCGGGATGTTCAGTGACGTCAACGCCGCGACGGGCGCCGCGACCGGCGTCAGCGCGGCCGTGTGCTTCCTTCCCTTCGGCACCGACCTGGTCGAGCCGCATCATATCCCGGGCCTGGAGCGGCACCTGCTCGATCCCGCCGAGTTCGCGACGGCGTTTCCCGTACCCTCACTCTCGGCCGGCGATCCGCGCTTCAGCGCCGAGGGCATCTGGGAGGGGCGCGTGCTCCAACGCCCGTGGAACGGCCGTGCCTGGCCCGCGCTGAGCCGCCGTCTGGTGGACGCGCTCGCGCACACTGCTCGCACGCACGCCCCCCACCTCCGCGAGCCGGCCGCGTCGCTTCTGCGCCGCTTCGTGCGCACGATGTTCCACGCCGGCGATCTCCACCGAGTGAACGTCCAGGAGCACTACAACCCGCTGACGGGACACGCCGCGCTCGTGTGCGGCACCGACGACCCCACGGCCGGCTCGATGACCGACCTGATGCTCACACACGTGATGGGAATCGGCCCGCGCGCGGACGGCGTCACGGTGGATCCGCTTCCGCTCGGACTGGAGCGCGTGGAGGTGCGCGGCGTGCTGGTGAGAGGCAGGGAGCTGGAGGTCGTGATCGCGGGGGATGAGGTGGTCGTGCGGATCGACGGAGGAGAGGAGAGGGGCTCGGTCGGGACGCAGATCATCATCAGGGACTAGGGACGAGTGAGAGGGACGAGGGACAAGGCACCTCATCCAGCGGGCAGGACGCAGCGTCCGGGAGGGAGCGTGTGTGGGCTGTTCCCTGCACCCCGTCCCCGTCGCCCTCAGCGCGCAGTTCCTGTCCCTGGTCCCTCTCACTTGTCCCTACTCCTTGCCTCTTCGGTCATCTTGTCCCGTCTCCGTTCCCGTCGTACTTTGCCCCCAACCTCCACTTTCCGCCCGTGAGCTCCCCGCTCGCCCCATCCGCCCCCGGCTCGGCTCCCGCTCCCCCGCGCGCGTTCGCGGCGTTGGCGGGGATCATCGCCGAGCTCGCGTCGAGCAAGGTGCTGGAGGAGAGCATTGCGCGGTCGCTCGAGTCGCTGCGGACGGCGCTCGGGGCCGCGGAGTGCTCCATCTGGCTGCACGGGCCGGCGGGGCTCGTGCGCGCGTGGGGCGCCGGCGAGCCGCTGACGGCGGCCGCCGACATCGAGGCGCTCATCGCGACGCCGGGCAGCCCGGCCCGCGGCCTGACCGTCGCGCGCATCGCTTCGAACGACCGCCGCTCGGGCGCGCTCGCGGTGCGGTCCACGCGCGAGTTCGACGGCGACGAGCGCACGCTCGTGACCGCCGTCGCGAACCTGCTTGCCCCCGAGCTGGCGCACGCGGAACGAAGCCGGCAGCTGGAGGTCGAAGTCGAGGCGCGCACCGCCGAGATCGACCGCGAACGCCGCTTCACCGAGAAGATCATTGACTCGCTGCCGGTGGGCCTGTACGTGATTGACCGCGAATACCGCATTCACGCGTGGAACCGGAAGCGCGAGACCGGGATGCAGGGCGTTTCGCGCGAGGAGGCGATCGGCCGCACCATCTTCCAGATCCTGCACCGGCAGCCGCACGACATGCTGCGGCGCGAGTTCGAAGACGTCTTCACGACCGGCCGCATCCAGGAATACCAGATGGAATCGCTCGCGACCGGCGAGCTGCGCACGTATCGCATCACCAAGATCCCGATGCGACTCGGCGACTCGGCGGTGACGCACGTGATCACCATCGGCGAGGACGTCACCGACTGGAAGGAGGCCCAGCAGCGCTTCTCGCAGGCGGAGAAGCTCGCGGCCATCGGCCAGCTCGCGGCCGGCGTGATGCACGAGATCAACAACCCGCTGGCGACGATCGCCGCGTGCGCCGAGAGCCTCGGCTTCAAGCTTTCGGACGCGCAGAAGTCCGGGGGCGCGATGCCGGCCGACGCAGCGGAATACCTGCACATCATTGACAACGAGGTCTCGCGCTGCAAGCAGATCGTGGATGGCCTCCTGGACTTCAGTCGCCCGAAGCAGGTGCTCAAGGAGCGCGTGGACCTGAACGAGGTGGTCGAGCGCACGCTCCTCCTGCTCAAGCACCACGTTCGCTTCAAGAAGCTGGCCGTGAGCACGGAGCTCGATCCGTCGCTCGCGCGCGTGCCGCAGGCGAGCGGCGAGGGACTGGTGCAGGTGTTCATGGCCCTCCTCCTGAACGCGATGGACGCGATGGGCGACCGCGGCGCCATCACCATCCGCACGAAGCGCGGGAACTCCGCGCAGGAGGGCGCCGTCGCCGAGGTCGCGGATCAGGGCCACGGCATCGCGCGGTCGGAGCTGTCGAAGATCTTCGAGCCGTTCTATACCACGAAGGCGGCGGGGCGCGGAACCGGGCTGGGCCTCTCCATCTGCTACGGCATCATTCAGGAACACGGAGGGCGGCTCGAGGTGGAGAGCGTGCTGGGGCAGGGGAGCACCTTCCGCGTGATTCTCCCGACGGTGGAGCGCCGGTGAGCGGTGCGCCGCCCGTCCGGGTCCTGATCGCCGAAGACGAAGCCAATCTGGGGGACCTCCTCGAGCGCCATCTGGCGGGGCGCGGGCACCGGGTGACGGTGACGCACAACGGGCGCGCGGCCCTCGACGCCCTGCGCGCCCAGCCGTTCGACGTGGCGCTGCTGGACCTCGTGATGCCGGAACTGGACGGGCTCGAGGTGCTGCGCCAGGTGCGCGAGGGGCCGGCGCCCCCGGAGTGCATCATCCTCGCCGGCCACGGAACGATTGACACCGCGATCGCGGCGATGCGGCTCGGCGCGTACGACTACGTCGGGAAACCGTACCGGCTCGCGGAGATTGACGTGCTGGTACGCCGCGCGTGGGAGAAGCGGCGGCTCCTGGCCGACAACCGCCGGCTCGCGTCGCGGCTGAGGTTCGTGGACGGCGCCCGGGACCTCACGTCGGTGTACGCGCCCATGCTCTCGGTGCTCGCGCTGGCGCGGTGCGCGGCGCGGGGCGGTACGCCCGTGCTGATCTCGGGAGAGCCGGGCTCCGGGAAGTCGGAGCTCGCGCGTTTCGTGCATTGGCGGTCGGCCCGGGCGGAGGGCCCGCTCGTCGAGGTCGCCTGCGGGGCGATGGCGGCCGGCGAGGCCGAGGGGGAGCTCTTCGGCGCCGCCGGCGCCGCCGGCGCCGGTCGCGGCAGCGGCGCGCCCGGCGGCCCGACCGGCGGTCTCGCGGAACTCGCCGCGGGCGGCACGCTCGTGCTCGACGACGTCGGGGCGCTCGATCCCGCGGCGCAATCCGCGCTCGCCGACGCGCTCGCGCACGGCGCCTTCCGCCGCGCGGGCGCGCGTCACCGCGTCGAGCTCGAGGCGCGGCTCGTGGCAACCACGAGCGTGGACCTGCGCGCCGCCGTCAAGGGTGGCGCCTTCCGCGCGGAACTGCTCACGCAGCTCGCGCAGGCCGCCATCTCGCTGCCGCCACTCCGCGAGCGCGCGGTGGACATCCCGGTGCTCGCGCACGAGTTCGTGCGCGAGCTGGGCGGTGCGCGTGCCCCCACGCTCGCCGCCGAGGCGGTCGAGGCGCTGCAGCGCTACGACTGGCCCGGCAACCTGCGGGAACTCCGGAACGTGCTGGAGCGCGCCGTCCTCGTGGCTGACGCCGGCGTGATCCACGCGCGCGACCTCCCGCTCGCGAGGGCCTCCCACGACGCGCGTGACGCGCGCACGGGCGACGCGCCCTGCTCGCTGGCGGAGGTCGAGCGCCGCCACATCGCCGCCGTGTTGCGGAGCGTCCACTGGCACCAGGGCCGGGCCGCAGGGCTCCTCGGCATCTCGCCCAAGACGCTCTACCGGAAGATCCGCGAGTACGGCTTCCGGCGTCCGCAGAGCCCGACGTCCGCATGAAGGTGCTCGTCATCGAAGACGACCCCACGGTCGGGCAGTTCGTGAAGCGCGGACTCGAGGAGCAGCGCTGGACCGCGGACCTCGTGACCGACGGCGAGGAAGGGGAACGGCTCGCGATGAGCCAGCCCTACGACCTCGTCGTCCTCGACATGCGGCTCCCCGGCCGGAGCGGCCTCGAGGTGCTGCGCAACCTGCGCGCGAAGGGCTTCGAGCATCCCGTGCTCGTCCTCACGGCGCAGGACGCTGTGGACGCCAAGGTCGAGACGTTGCGCGCCGGCGCCGACGACTACGTGACGAAACCGTTCGCCTTCGAGGAGCTGCTGGCGCGCGTCCAGGCGCTCGCCCGCCGCCCGCGCGCGCTCGCCTCCCCGCTCCTCAAGGTGGCCGACCTGGAGGTGGACCTCGACGCGCGCGAAGTGCGTCGCGCCGGCCGGACGATCGAGCTCACGCCCAAGGAGTTCCTCGTGCTGGAGTACCTGATGCGCCACGCCGGGCGCGTAATGAGCCGCACCCTCATCACCGAGTACGCCTGGGGCTACCACTTCGACCCCGGCACCAACATCGTGGACGTGGTGATCAACCACCTGCGGAAGAAGCTCGACGCCAGCCGTGGCCAGAAGCTCATCACCACCGTGCGCGGCGTCGGGTACGTGATCAAGGCGTAGGAGCACGCCGATGGCCTCGATCCGCGCGCGGATCACGGCGACCTACGCGGTCGCCCTCGCTGGGACGATGTTCGCCTTCTCCGTCGCCGTCGGGTACGAGCGGAACAAGGTCGCCACCGACGCGCTCTACGAGCGCGCGTCGTCCAACGCGCTCCTGGCCGCCCGCATCCTCCAGCAGGCGCGCCAGGCCGGCGAGCAGATCGCGATTGACACCGCGGTGCTCGTGGGGAGCCAGATCGCGCCGCGCCTGCGCGGTTACCTCGACGCGCTGCCGGGCTTTGTCTTCGTGCTCGATTCCAACCGCGTGCTCTATGCCTCGCCCTCCGTGCAGCGGTTGTGGCGAAGCGACCTCGACCGGCTCACCACGGCGGCGTTTGACGTGGATTCGACGCGGCAGTCCTGGGTCACGCTCGACAGTCTGCTCGACCGGGTGCTCCTCGCCGGCGGCTACACGGTGCCCAAGGCCGTGGGCGGCGTGCGCCGCGTCGTTGCCGGCGTTTCCTCGCGCTCCGGCGGCGTCTCCTCGGCGCCGGTCTTCGTGCTCACGGTCGTCATCGGGCCACTCATCCTCCTCGTCTCCGTCGGCACGGCCTGGCTTCTCGCGGGCCGGATGCTGTCGCCGATCGAGCACATGGTGAACGACGTCGAGGCCATCACGGACGGCCGCTCGCTCCACCGGCGTGTCCCCGTCGAGGATCTGGGCGACGAGATCGGCCGGCTCGGCGAGACGCTGAACGCGATGATCCAGCGACTCGAGGCGTCGTTCGCCGCGCTCCGGCGTTTTACGGCCGATGCGAGCCACGAGCTGCGCACGCCGCTCGCGGTGCTCCGCGCCGACATCGAGCGCGCGATGACCGCGCCGCCGCGCGGCACCGAGCAGCTCGTGGCGCTCGAGGAGGCCCTGCAGGAAACGTCCCGGATGACCGGGCTCGTCGAGTCGCTGCTCACGCTCGCGCGTGCCGACGAGGGCCGCCTCGGCCTGCAGCGCGAGCCCGTCGCCCTCGAGGCGCTCGTGAAGGACGTGGGCGAGACGGCGCACATCCTCGGCGAGGAAGCGGGGCTCACCGTGAGCACGCCGCTGCTGCAGCCCGTAACCGTCCTTGGGGACGCCGAACGGCTGCGCCAGCTCTTCCTCAACCTCGTGACGAACGCGATCAAGTACACCCCGCGCGGCGGGAGCGTGGAACTCTCGCTCGAGGCCAGGGACGGCACCGCCGTCTTCACGGTCAAGGACACCGGGGTCGGCATCGCCGGCGCCGACCTCCCCTACATCTTCGACCGCTTCTGGCGCGTGGACCGCGCGCGCTCGCGTCTCGACGAGCGCGGCGGCGTGGGGCTGGGTCTCGCGATCGCGCAATGGATCACGCAGGCGCACGGCGGCTCGATCAACGTCGCCTCGCGCCTCGGCCGGGGGAGCACCTTCGCCGTGACAATCCCTGCGCTCGCCCCGCCCATCGAAGCGTAATGCGCGCGTGAGCGAATCCTCACGAAAGAAGGGGGCGTCGCTTCATCCGGCGGGGGTATCGTATGACACGGGACGGCGCGGCCGCTTCGCCGGCGCTCCCCCGACCGACCAGCGAGTGTGAACCCGATTTCTAACCCGTGGTTAAGGGAAAGTTAATCTTCGTGTCTTACCGTGAACGGAACGCGGGGCTACTTTCTTCACCCGCACCAGTCCGCCTTCTCGGTTCACCACGCCACTGAGGAGTACCGACTTGTTCAACAACCTTCTCGAGTCCAAGGCGAAGCGACAGCGCACGCTGGGCGGGTTCATCTTCAGCGTGACCTTCCACGCCGCGGTGATCACGGCGGCGGCGTACGCCACGCTCCACGCGACGCAGCAGAAGGAAAAGCGTGAAGAGAAGGTCGAGTTCGTCGAAGTCAAGAAGGCCGAGCCGCCGAAGCCGCCGCCGATCATGGAGGCGCCGCCGCCGCCCAAGGGCTTCCAGGTGCTCACGGCGCCGGTGAACATCCCCGACGTGCTCCCGGAGATTGACCTCACGAAGAAGCTCACCGACGAAGCCGACTTCTCGGGCAAGGGCGTCGAGCGCGGCCTCGCCAAGGGGCCCATCGTCGAGAAAGTCAACCAGGAGCAGACCTACTTCGAGTTCCAGGTGGAGAAGCCGGTGATGCAGGCGCCGAACTCCGCCATCCCGCGCTACCCGGAGATTCTCAAGTCGGCCGGCGTCGAAGGCGAGGTGCTCGCCCAGTTCGTCGTGGACACCACCGGGCGTGCCGAGCCCGAGACGTTCAAGGTCTTCAAGGCCACGCACGAGCTCTTCGCGACCGCCGTGCGCAGCGCCCTCCCGAACATGCGCTTCATCCCCGCCGAAGTCGGCGGCAAGAAGGTCAAGCAGCTGGTGCAGCAGCCGTTCGTCTTCGCGATCTCGAGATAACCCGACCCCGCGGTTCGCTCGCTTCCTCCACCACGCGTCAGGAGCTCGTGCCATGGAACTGTCGTTAGTAGACATGTATAACACGATGGGCAACTTCGCCAAGGGCATCGTCTACACCCTGGCGCTGATGTCCGTGTACTCCCTCACGGTGATGATCCAGAAGTGGTGGTTTCTGCGGCGCGCGCAGAGCGAGACGCGGAAGTTCGCCCCCGAGTTCTCGCAGTTCCTCGAAGAGGACAACCTGACGGAGGCGATCAAGCTCGCCGAGGGCTACAAGAAGTCGCACGTGGCCCGCGTGCTCGGCAACGCGCTGGCGGAAATCAAGCCGCTGATCCAGGACGGCTCGGTGACCGTCGCGGACATCAACTCCGCCGAGCGCGCGGTCGAGCGCGAGATGCTGATGACCATCGTGCTCGTCAAGCGCGGGCTCGCCGTGCTGGCCACGACCGGCGCCACGGCGCCGTTCGTGGGACTGCTCGGCACCACGATGGGCATCGTGAACGCGTTCCAGGGCATCGCCGCCGGCGGCGGCGGCGGCCTGAGCACGATCGGCGCCGGCATCGCCGAGGCGCTGATCACGACCGCGTTCGGCCTCCTCGTCGCCATTCCCGCGGTGTGGGCCTACAACTACTTCACGACCAAGATTGACAACATCACGGCCGAGATGACCTACTCCTCCAAGGAGATGATCGACTACCTGATCAAGGGCGTCTCGGGCGAGTTCGGCCGCTCGCGCTTCACGCGCGAGTTCAACACCGCGGCGCAGGCAGCCGGCAAGCCCGCCGTCTGAGCTCGTGGCCTCACCTTCTCGGAGCCTCTGAAATGGCGATGTCCGTTGGTGGTGCGGGCGAAGTCAAGGCCGAGCCGAACGTCACGCCGATGATTGACGTGATGCTCGTGCTGCTCATCATCTTCATGATCGTCATTCCGACGATCGCTGCGGGCTTCCAGGCGGTGCCGCCTCAGGGAGTGAACCTGAAGTCGCACCCCGAGGAAGACACCGACCGGGTGCTCGGGATTGACTCGAAAGGGCAGTACTATCTCGACAAGAAGCCGATCCCGAACGACGAGCTCTACGAGCGGCTCCGGCGGATCTACGACGTGCGCGAGGAGGACAAGATCCTCTACCTCAAGGCGCACAAGGACCTGGAGTACGGCAAGATCGAGGACGCGCTCGAAGTCGCGGCCAAGGCCGGCGTCCGCCTGAGCGGGATGATCACTGACCAGAAGCCGGGCACCAAGTCCACGGTCGCGGGCGACCAACTCGGCGACATCCTCAAGAAGGGAGGGGCGCCCTGATGTCCATGCAAGCGGGCGGGGAAGGCCTCAAGAACGAGCCCAACCTCACGCCGATGATTGACGTGCTGCTCGTGCTCCTCGTGATCTTCATGATCATCATCCCGATGGGGCGGAAGGCGATTGACGTGCAGCTCCCCGACCCGAAGCCGCCGGAGCAGCCGCCGCCGAAGAACGCGCAGCAGATCGTGCTCGAGGTGCTCCCGGGCGACCAGTTCGCGGTCAACAAGAAACCGATCGCGAAGGACCAGCTCTTCAGCTATCTCAAGGAGACCTACGATCCGCGCCCCGAGAAGATCATGTTCATCCGCGGCGACCGGACGGTGAAGTTCGAGGCCGTCATCTTCGCGATGGACGTGGCGCGCGGCGCCGGCGTGAAGGTGATCGGCGCCACGCCGAAGGGAGCGGGGGGCTCGCAGTAGCACGGGGCCGCACGACGCCCCGCGGGAGCGGCGGACGAACCCTTTCGGGTTCGTCCGCCGTATCATTAGATGATGCCCGAACCCACCGCTTCGCCGCCGCCTCGGCGGCGGCGCTACCGGCCGCCGGTCGGCGTCCCCGTGCCCCGGCAGAGTCGCGTGGCGAGCGTCTTCGCGTCGCTCGTGCTCCACGCGCTGATTCTGTTTCTCGTGCTGGGGCCGATCCTCGTGCACGACGCCCTGGTGGCCGCCGAAGGCGCCGGCGGCCGCGGGCCGACGGGCGGGGGCGGGGGCGGGCGGAACGCGAGTGGCGGACTCGTGAAGGAGAGCGTGCGTTTCCTCCAAGTGAAGCCGCCGCCGGCGCCGAAGCCGGCGGAAACACCGCTCGTTCCGCCACCGGAGGTACGGAAGCCGGAGCCCGAGCCGCCCAAGCCGCTGCCGCCGCTGCCGCCGCTGCCGCCGCTCGAGCCGCCGAAGGACGCGTCGCAGGCGACGGGCACGGGCGGCGGCACCGGGCGCGACGGCGGCGCCGGAACGGGCCCCGGCACCGGGGGCGGCGCGGGCTCCGGTGAGGGCACGGGGCGCGGCTCCGGCCGCGGGCCCGGCACCGGCGGCGGAGAGGGGCGCATCTATCCGCCAACGGTCACGAACCTCGCCATTCTTCCCATCCCGGTCCCCGCGAAGGTCAAGCCGTACAAGCTGACGGCCTGCTTCGAAGTGGACGAAACGGGAAAGGCCAGGCTCATCTCCTGGAATCCGTCGAAGGACGGCGACTACAACCGGCGGATCAAGGCGATGCTCGATGAGGTGCGCTTCCGTCCGGCGGTGCGGTGGGATGGAACACCGGTGAAGGTGACGGACTGCGCTCTCACGGCGGAGGCACCACTGTAACGGCGAATGCGGAATGCCGCATTGCGGTTCGGACTTTCCTAACCCTCGCCCCCACACTAACTTCCCCCGATTCTATCGCCGACAAAAACCTCGCCTCGTGACCTCCGCCGGCAAGCCCGAGTTCGTCAAGGCCATCACCTTGACCGACGCCACGATGCTCGTGGCGGGCTCGATGATCGGGTCCGGCATCTTCATCGTCTCGGCTGACATCGGTCGCACGGTCGGGGCGCCCGGCTGGCTGCTTGCCGCCTGGGTCCTCACCGGCGTGATGACGCTCCTCGGTGCGCTCGCCTACGGCGAGCTGGCCGCGATGTACCCACGCGCGGGCGGGATGTACACCTTCCTGCGAGAAGCGATGGGTCCGCTCATGGGCTTTCTGTACGGGTGGACCCTCTTCGTCGTCATCCAGACCGGCACCATCGCCGCGGTCGCCGTCGGGTTCGCCAAGTTCCTCGGCGTGCTCTGGCCCGCGGCGACGGCCGAGCGATTCGCGTGGTTCCCGCACCTGAACATCAGCACGCCCGGCGGCCTCATCGAGCTGGGACTCTCGCCGCAGCGACTCGTGGCGCTCGCCTCGATCGCCGTGCTCACCTGGATCAACCTGCGCGGCGTGCGCGAGGGGAAGTTCGTCCAGACGACGCTCACGGTCATCAAGACGGGCGCACTCGCGGCGCTCATTCTCCTCGCCGTCACCGTCGGCCGGAACGCGGAGGCCGTGGCGCAGAACTTCGGTGGCAACTTCTTCGCAGGCGCGCCCACGCTGGGTCCGCTCTTCGCCGTGACCTTCGGGTCGGCGCTCGTCGGCTCGCTCTTTTCGGCCGACGCCTGGCACGCGCCGACGTTCGCGGCGGCGGAGGTGCAGAACCCCGCGCGCAACCTCCCGCGCGCGATGCTCCTCGGCACGGGACTCGTGACGGTCCTCTACGTGATGGCCAACGTCGGGTATCTGAGCGTGTTGCCGATTCACGGCGCGGCCGACGGCGCCTCGGTCATCGCGCGCGGCATTGACCACGCCACGCAGGATCGCGTCGCGACGGCCGTGATGGAGCATATCTTCGGCGCGAACGGCGCGGCGATGATGGCCGTGGCCATCCTCATCTCGACGTTCGGCTGCAACAACGGGCTCATCCTCTCCGGCGCGCGCGTCTACTACGCGATGGCGAAGGACGGGCTTTTCTTCGCGCGCGCGGGCGCGCTCAACAGGAACGCGGTGCCCGGCTACGCGCTGGTCGCGCAGTCGGTGTGGACGGGGTTCCTCTGCCTCTCCGGCACGTACGGGCAGCTCCTCGACTACGTCATCTTCGCCGCGCTGCTCTTCTACGCGCTCACGACGATCGGGCTCTTCGTGCTCCGCGTGAAGCGCCCGGACGAGCCGCGCCCGTACCGCGCGATCGGGTATCCCGTGCTGCCCGCGCTCTACGTGCTCCTCGCCGGCGGCGTCGCGCTGACGCTGCTCGTGGCGGACAAGACGCGCGCGCAGGCGCTCTCGGGCCTCGTCCTCGTGCTCCTCGGCGTTCCGGTGTTCTACCTCTGGCGCCGTCGCGCCGCGCGGTAGCTGCCGTCTCTTCGCCCTTCGCTCGGCTCTTCGCTCTTCGCTCTGTCCCTTCGCTCTTCGCCCTGTCCCGTCGCTCTTCGCCCTGTCCCTTCACTCTTCGCCCTGTCCCTTCGCTCTTCGCCCTGTCCCTTCGCTCTTCGCCCTGTCCCTTCGCTCTTCGCCCTGTCCCTTCGCTCTTCGCCCTGTCCCTTC
>Ga0209342_10000178_pt1 | contig 69156 bp, 66 predicted proteins | sample RifCSP16_2_FD_184023 | JGI IMG/M metagenome (GOLD analysis project Ga0209342, IMG submission 184023) | Soil microbial communities from Rifle, Colorado - Rifle CSP2_sed 16_2 (SPAdes) (version 2) | ecosystem: Environmental > Terrestrial > Deep subsurface > Rock core/Sediment | place: Rifle... | reverse complement strand
CATCTGCCGCATCGCGAGCCGATCCAACTCGAAGCTCCGGCGCACGCCGGGCATGCTCATGTCGTGGCGGATCCGTGGTGCCTGGAGCCCGACCTCCGCGGCCAGGAGGAGGTACGCCTGATGCGAGGTGTGGACGCCCTCGACCATGAACGCCTCCAGCATGCGACGGAAGTACCGGTGCGCGAGCCCGCGGTTCTGCATCTCCGCGGCCTTGTACGCCAGGCACGCGAGGGACGTCGTCTTCGCCTCGGCCCGCCACAGGTAGTCCGAGCGGAGCGGCATGCCCGAGGATTTCGCCGCGGCCTGGATCGCCTCGGCGGCCGATTTCTCGTCCACCTGCTCGGCCTCCATCCAGGCGTCGAGGTCCTCGTACAAGCCCCCCATCCGGTATGTGATGGCGACGTCGTCCCCGTACACCTCCTCAAGCCTGCGGACGACCGGCTCCATGCACCAGCTCCACCAGCACCACGGGTCCGCGAAACGGATCACCTCGATCGGGGCTGCTGGCGGCATTTCTGCTCTTGGTTTCATCCGGTCCGGGAGGCTTCAAAGTTGCGCGATGGTTATCCCGAAGCGCACCCGTCCCCTCGTGGGGGCATCAGAAGCGGCCGCGCGCACCGCCGCCGCCAGACCGGCCGCCGCCGAAACCGCCCCGGGGACCGGAACCCCCGAACTGGGTCCTGCCCATCGTATGGGATTCCGTGGAGCCACCTCCGCCCGTCGAGGGCGCACGATACCGCGCGGCGACCTCGGGGTGCCGGCGCACGTACACGGCCCACGCGGCGACGAGGACGAGCGTGGCGACGAGGAACACGAGGAATGCGGGGGCGCACACGGAGGCCCACGGGTCCTGGCGGGATGGGGTACCCGGATCGTACTCGGCCCGGAGGTGATCGCCGATCGCGAACACCGTGCCCTGAATCCCAGCGAAGTAGTCTCCGGCCGCGAGGCTGGGGGCAAGGATGTCCCGGCCGATGCGCCCGACCCGCGCATCCGTGAGCACCGGCTCCACCCCGTACCCGACCTCCATCCGCCACAACCGTTCGTCGACGGAGATCACGAGGAGGATCCCGTTGTCCTTCCCCGCCTTCCCGATCCCGTTCCGTTCGAACGTCCGGAATGCGAACTCGTCGATCCCCATCGGCGCTGTGGTGTCCACGATCAAGACGGCGAGCTCGGCGGTCGTTTCGTCGTCGAGATCCCCGCACGCGGCGTCCAGGAGGGCGACCTCCTCGGACGAAAGCACGGAGGGATCGGAGAGATCGTTGACATACGGGTACAGATCTGGGATCTCGGGTCCCTCGGCCGATGGCGGGGAGAGGGCGAGCACCAGCGCCACCACGGCCACGAGGATGAGCGTGAGGACGAGGGCCCCGACCGCAAGCCGCCGAGATGGCGCCATGAACGTTAGGCCACCGTCTCCGACGCCGTGGGAATCGCCGAAGGCATCCGGCGGAATCGGAGCATGGAAAGGCTCCAGGGTTGGCGGGCTCAATACGTTTGCGGTGTCTCACGCGATACGAGAGAGGGCGCGGTGCCATTCATCGCTCGGGTCCGAGACGGAGGACGCTGTCGGCAGCCGCTGCGACCATGCTAATCCCGTCGACCCTGGGTCCGTCGGCCGAGGGGAGACCAGCGCGGCTGCGAGTACGGGGCGAACGACGGCTCTCGGACGTGGACACGACCTGCCGTGGGGGGCGCCCTCGCGGGGGATTGGGCGTGAGAGCGCGGAGCGACATCCTTCAAGGTCTGAGCTTGTCAGCGTAATGGCTCGCGAGGAATCCCGGCCCGCAATCTCGATGTTGAGTTCGCCGCCGGTGACCGTGTCCAGCACGTCCCTCCCCGTCCGCATCCGGAGAGCGCCTCCCGCGCCGCCGAAGCGCCTCGCGGACGGAGGGTTGAATATCGTGCTCACAGGCTGCCCGAGGAGTGAGGAGGAAGGTCGTCAACGCCACGAACGCGAGCAGGATTGCTGCAAGCCTCCCCCGAGCGTACATGAAGGGCGGGATCGGAATCTGCGACGCGTGCGGCCCGACGTTCGTACCGTCTGTGCGAACCGCCCATCTTCTCGGGCGAGGACCTTGCGAAGTCGGCGGACCCGGCCGCTGGCGGCGGATCCTCATTGGCCAGCGCGTGAAGACGCCGAGCGCCCAGACTACGGGGGGATAGAGACGCCTTCGCGCAGGGCCACCTGGACGATGCTTGGTCTGCGCGACAATTCTCGGAATTCCTCGGGGGTGTAACAGAGGAAATCGACGGCATAATCGAGATCCCACAACGCGTACATGGTCGACGCGCGACGCATGTAGCTCCGTCGCCTGAACTTGGGGCTGACCACGATCAAGTCAACGTCGCTATCCTTGCGCGCTCTTCCGCGAGCGCGGGAGCCGAAGAGGACCAGTTCTTGCACGGGGTAGGGGCCCTCCACTCTCCGTCGGAAGTCTTGCAATTCGCGAATCAGGCGAGCTGACGCCGAACCCATCGGACAATCCTCCTCGACGCGTCCACGATGCGCTCCCCCTCTTCCCGTCGGATCCTGCCCGAACGAACGTCCGGGTAACGAGCCCCGACATAGGCCGGAGAGACCAGGGTCGCGAGTTTCATGATCCGAGGGGGAGCGGAGACAAGGTCCGCAAGCTTGGTCAAATCGTGCGTCTTCGAGAACCGTCGCGTCAGACTAATCTCCAAGGCTTTCAACGCGAATTCGCACGCCTGTTGACCATAGAAGGAGGCGGCGTCCGCAAACCCGAGGTCGAGATTTGCCCGCGCAATCCGGAGGTATCGCTTCGCGCGCCGGTACCATTCGTCCGAACTGGTCTTGGTCGGCCGCGTCACAAAGAACAGAATGAGCGCGCTTGTACTTAACCGATTGCGACATGAGCGAAAGGACGACGGCCACCCATCTATGGTCTGAAGGGGGGAGATGTGAGCGGGTTCGCCCTTTCGAGGGAGTGGAAGCCTTCGGTGAGTAATGAGGATGCGTGGGCCAGGATTCAACCGCAGAGAGGGACGAAATCAGCCGGTTCCCGGTCCCTCGGAGTCGCCCTAGTCTGTCGGAGACGGTAGCATTCGTGGTCCGCGTCGACGCGGTCGTGAACACCGACCTGGTGCCTCTGGATGTGCCTCGGCTTAGGCGGAACCCTTTCCGTCCTTGCCGAACCGAGCCAGAACCCTTGAGGGCACCGGGTTCTCGTACCGGATCCCGACGATCTCGCAGACCCGGCGAAGCCCTGCGTCCGTCGTGACGAGATGGGTCGCCTCACCCTTCTCCGCGAGGGCGAGGAGAAAACAGTCGTACACGTCATGGGAGAGCTCTCTGGAGAGCTCGATCGCCCGGACCACGACGGCTCCGTCCCCGTCGACGTACGCGGGGAACCGCAGGCGGGCTAGCCCTCCCACAGCGCGATCCGCGTCGGACCCTGGCACTCCCCACTGGGAAACCAGAATCCATCGTGCCCGGAGGAGCAGATAAGATGCGAGGACGAGTTTGAAGGCCCCCTCCATCCCCGGCTGAAGCGCGGACCGCACGTAGGTGTGCCCGAGATGGCTCTCGTCCAAGAACACGGCAATGGCGTTCACGTCGACGAACTTACGGTCCACCCAGGGCCTCCGAGGCGGTGACAACCGGTTTCTTCCTCCAGCCGCCGCGGGAGTTCACCGTCGGGACCTCAACAGCGACCTTGCGTAGGATCAGTTTGGAGCCCTCTCGCTCCACGACCAGCTCGCCTTCGTCGTCCAACCCGAGTTCCCTGCGCAGGGACGCCGGAATCGAGATCCTTCCCCGATCGTCGACCTTGGCGCGTGGCATCGAGAATCGTAACGACTGTCGTGGGATAAATAGATGTGGGTTGTGGGATACAGATTTATCCCACCGGTCTCCTCCCTCAATCTCTGTGCGTTGGGGACCCGCCTGCGGCCTCGCGCCGCTCAACCAGAGGTCACCACAGCACGCACGCCCGGATCACTTGCTCCACGCATCCCTTGGAAAGGACGAGTTATTTCTCACGCATCCTCGATCAGCCCTCACTCGCCCACAAGTAGGGGCTAATCCGAATGCGTGGGCCAGGATTCGACCACAGTTAGGTGCGAGTTCACTCTTGTTTTGAGTCCTCGAGGATCCAGCTGCACGACGCGATGGCCATCCGGACTCCGTAGCCAACGTCCTTCGTCGCGGGCTTCCCGCCTGGGTGTGAGCCGTATGCGGACAGAAAGGCGTAGGTGTCGCCAACAATCCTCCGGCGAGTCCCCGCTGCTAGTTTCGCAAGACCTGCGCGGAAGTCACGCTCTCCCGTAGCCTCGAAAATCGCTTGCTCAATCGCCGACCGACATGATGCTAAGGCTTGCCTGTGCGCATCCGCCCCTGACGAGCCATAGGCGTCAAGTGCCCCTTCGATCATCCTGGCGATTTCACCGTGACCCCGGAAGTGAGTCCTGAGCTGTTCTCGATTCTCTAGCTTGATGCTCTCCATTCCGGGCAGACCCGAGGATAGGTCGACGAGCGTTGCCTCCTTCGCCGTCCGGCGGTCCTCCAAGATCTGTACGCGTCGCGTTTTGAGGAATTCCGAGATGTCCTCGTTGTAGACGAGCTCCTCCTCCGCGATGGCCTCGAGCTCGCCGACCGCACGAGCGATCCGCGTGTCGAGCCGTTTGAATTTTCGGGTCCGGGCGAGCCGTTTGACAAGAACTGCGGAGTTCCAATGGACGGCGAGGTTGCGTTTGGCAAGCGAAATCGTCCGCAATCGACCGAGGCTCGCCTGATACCATTGCTCGTAAGCCAGGAACGTGGAATTCCGGCGGTTTACTAACCCCTGCACGCCCAACACTCGTCCCATGACTACAATATCGCGCCTACCTCCAACGTCAAGGAGGCGAAGGACGGTCCCTCCCATTGCCAGTCGGGGGTTCAGCATCCTCGCGTCGTTGATGACCGTCTCCACCTCTCCGTGAAGAGCCTTTCCTCGCTCGATCAGAAGGCCGACGTCGTCCTTCGGGTTCCGCATATGCCGACCAAGGCGAGCCCAAATCTTAGACGTTTCCTTCCATCAGACTTCCAAGAACCGTGCGGCACGGCGGCGATGGCGCGCTGAAAAGTCCGGGCGGCGTCGTTGGGGGGATGCGCGCTAAAGGGCGGGGCGGAAGAAGGCAAGCCGCGATTGGTGAACGGACGCAGGACCCAAGAATCAATGCTCTGTTCGGACGAGCCCGTGAATCGAAGAGCCGCGCCGAGAGCCCGCGGCGAGAGTGGTCGGCTTTTAGGTCCGTCTCGTTCATCAGTGTCGTATGAAAACCAAGCCCTCGACGTGGCCTCGTGAATGGTGGCGGACGGCGAAATCTTTCACGAGGGTCTGGTACGCGTTCCTGTTCATCTTCGCTGCGAGCTCTGCAATCATGATCGTGCAATATGCCTTCCCTACCCCTGTTTGCTTTGACGGCTATCCGCTGCCTGCCACCACATGCTACCTGAGCAACTCTGCCGCGACTCCTTGGGGCATCGTCACCTCAATGTTCGTGCACAGTTCTTTCTTGGAGCACTACACGCCCAACTTTGTCGGCCTTCTTGTCTTCATCGTGTTCTTCATCGCCACGAACGCCCGCATACCGTCCGAGGAAAGAAGAACCAAGCAGAACGCTTTCGTCGCGCTGATGTTCATCTCCGCAGCTCTGGCGAATGTAGCCTCCCTTGTAATACAGCCCAACAGCCTGGCCCGCGGTGCATCTGGCCTAGTTTACGCTACGTGGGGGATTGCGTCTGCCTTCTGTCTCATAAATGCTCTTCGAGGCTTCCTCAGTCGCGAGGGACCAAAGGCGTACTACGGCATCCTCCGGAATCTGCGCTGGTCAATTAACAACGGGCTTGTCTTCATCCCGCTGATTGGGGGCGTCTTCATTGCTCCCAAGGCATTTTTGGGGGTCGGACCCGGCGTGAATGTCCTCGCCCATGGTCTTGGATTCTTCTTCGCGTTCGCGGGCGTGATAGTGTGGCATGTCTCAGTCATCTTAACGGGGCGCGCGTCCTCCGTCCGATGAGCATCAGAGCCTTGAGAAGCCGGTAAGTCGTCCCGATTGAGCCCAGTTCCTACGCAAAACCGTCGCCTGGGCCTACCCATCGGCATGGATGCGGGGCCAGGAGTCGACCACGCCTGTGGCGAGTTCACGCTGCGTTCGATCCTCAAAGATGTAGCTGCCCAAGCCTCCCGTCGGAGCTCCTATATTACCGAAGAAACTACCTCTCGTTCATGCCCAATGAGATCGTTTGGAAGGACATCAAGGAACAAGACGCGTACAGACGACTCGCAGAATTGGTCCCGGTATTGTCCGCGTTCAAGCTTCACAATTCTGAAGAGGCTCTCCGCATACTCCTGGAAGGCCGCAAGGGACGCGGGCGGTGGAATTGGGGCATCCTTCAGCACTTTGTCAATCGGTTCGAGTCGGAGCTTAGCGCGCAAGACGCGACGTATGCGGACGGGATCTCCGTCTTGAAGAGCGTTCTGGCCGCCACTTTCGATAAGAAGCGGGCCAATGCCAAACTCATCGACATCTTCGAGGTTCAATGGAGCCCCGGTGAGCATGCGCATCTCGAGACGACCCTCGGAGTAGCCTCGGAATGTGTGGAAGCTGCGCTCAGGGGTGGCGACCCAAAGACTGCTGCGTTACTCGCAGGATTGTCTCACGTTATGCGATACGAAATCCGTGGCGATTTCGCACGCAGGCGGATCCATGCCTGGTCATCTCCCTCGATTACAGATCCGGAAGCGAGGGAGAAGCTTGTCGAACGCTTTCTAACCCTCAAGCAGGTGGGGGACGACGGTAGGCCAGACACATTGCACATCCGCAATGCGTTTGCTCATGCGCATTTCGACTTTCTGGGTGAGACGAGCATCAGAGTTTGGGACCGAGATCGCAACGGGGGACCGAGGACATTCGAAACGACGCTAACCGTTGGAGATCTCCTAGGCTTGTCGACGCTCTTCGAGAAGAAGCTCAAGCTAGTCGAAATCCATCCGTCCATGCTCGCGGCCATTGACGAGCTGTACCGGGTCTACAAGCGTGAATGGAGATTGTACAGGGGGCCCTAGATGACTGCCCAGCGTTCGCCCCGCCACGGGAAACCGAGTGGGATGACGTCGAATTCCGTGTCGGCTACGTGCGAGGCATCCTCGGCCGCGGGGTCGATGTGAATCGAAAGAGCAGCCATCAGAGTTCTAAAGGGAACAGCCCCGAAAGATGTCGCTATGATCCACGCCGGAGGCCGCGTGCGACGGGTCATTAGACACGGCCGAAATGCCAATCGGTGAGACTATGAAGACCGAAGGTCTCGCTTGAGATGTTCGCTTCCATGCTCCATGGCCACTTCCAGAACCTGGCCCGCTAATCGTCGTATACCTGTATCGCTTCATGTGGAGAAAATCCGGTCCCTTTCGAAGTACAGAGCTGGGAATAGGTCGAAGAGTCTGGGTCCGCCAGTCCCGGAACTTTCGCGCGAACACCAGAAGATCTCGAAGGTTGAATAGTGCCTCCGTCTTCGTCGATTCCGGAAGCCGAGAGAATGGATACTCGGCGAGGATGTCGACGAGATATTTTATCGTCCTCCTCACCGAGGCCAAAGTAAAGGACCGCCAGGCTGCGCTGGATGCACGGCACGCACCAGCCGCTCAAGGCTGACATCTGGGTCGCCTGGTTCCGAAATGCGATGAGGGAGCTCAGCTTCGGCATCGACGTCGAGTTCCAGCGCGAGGAATAGAACGTGGCGGCTATTGCGCGCCGGTACGCGTCCGGTTGCCCTGTTCGCATCCCGACGTTTAGAAGAGGCGTCCTTCCATGAACCTGGTAACCTCTTCGCTCTTCTGCCGGCCTGCGATTGCAAGGTGCTCAAATGGCTGGTTTTGGCGTTCGCGTACCATGCTTTCAGAAATTAGCAGGTACTCCCACTTCTGGGGCTGGCCGATCTGCTCTGGCACGGTCACGAGAGACGCAGCTTCACACCAGGCTAGGGAAGCTCTGGCTTTCACGCGGACGTTCGGCAACTCCAGATCCTTGTCAGCCTTGGTTTCGACCAGATACATCGAGTCCTGTGTACGGACGACGAAGTCAGGCTCGTACTCTCTCAAGACGCCGCTCTCGCTCCGGTACGGAATTACGAATTGATGCCGTCGGTCGAGCTTGACAAACGAACGAACCTCGAAAGAAGGATTGAGCACGCGTTCCATGAATTCTCGTTCGAATCCGCCACCCCTGACTGAGAAAGCCATCCGTGGATAGATCGCCTTTCTGGTTTCAGTAGAGTTCGACTCTCTCATAAGAAGCGCTCGTACATCGGATACGTTCCGCCATGTCGCTTCCGGACCTGCATAGAAATCGATTCTGCTAATCGAATCGCCAATAGCTTGCTTCAATACACGCACGACGAAGTCGTATAGATGGGAAAACGCAAGCATGCGGTAGTTCTCAGGTAGATCCCAGTCGATAGATCGACCGAACAACCGGTCTGAAACATATCGGTCAATGAGACCCATCATCTCAGCCTTGCGGCCTGAAAGCGTCGGATTTCGATCGTCGACGGAGAGTTCAGCAGCTACAGCGTGAAGAAAGTAGCTATAATCGAAGACCGCGGCATCCAGCTTCCACTGACCCAAGACCTCGTCGGTAGCTGCGAAACGCTCGGAAATGGTAATGCTTCCGACACGCCTCTTCATTTCTTCGAAGTCAATCTGGAAAGTAGGCAGTTCTTCCACGGTGATGGAAGAGAGATTGGGAATGATTCCAGGGCTATAGACTTGGACCGGCCAGGCCAAGTCCATGGCAGGAACACGCTCGGGAAGCGCCAGAACGGTCAAGAGATCGCCAACTGCAGAGACATCCAACCCCTTGCCACCGCCAATCGCGTAGCCTTGGAGGCGCAAATGGTCGTAGAAGTCCTTGAAGCGAGGATGCTCCACGATAAACAGTATGTCAAGGGAGTTGTCAGGTTTTTGGCCGGAATATATCGCCTCGATGGCCTGCGACTTCAGACCCGCATACTCTGGCTCCGTAAACATGAGCCTGAGGCCTCGCCCAACGATTTGCTCAAGAAGAATGTCCGAGCTTGCCGCCCGAAGGACCACCGCGACGCAGATGTTCCTGACATCGAAGCCCTCACGGAGCATTAAGACTGAATTGAGGATATCCCTGGGGTTCTCATCCCGCGTTCGATCTATTCCGAAGACATCCCGACGTATTCTTTCCCACTCTTCATCAGAGACATCTTCCTTCCGTTTGGAGTGTATCGTCAGGATGCGGCTCCTGTATGACGTCCCAGCAAGTTCAGGAGGGTTTTCGAGCCACCTTTCAACGAGGTCCGCGACTTCGTTTTCCTCAGACAATATGAACAGCACCGGTTTCTTCCCGATTTGCTTTTTCGCAAACTCATCCTTCAGCTGCTCGAGCTTCTTCAGGCCAATCTGGAGAAGGAGTTTCTGGTCGCTCGAAAGACTCAGGATCTTGCCGCGCTTTCCGCTGTTACGGGCCTCCCGTTCCGCGGAGAATCGGAGATTACCACCAGCAATCTCCTGGTGTTCCTCGATGAAGAGTTGCTTCACGAGTCTTTCCTGCATCGCGTGCAGCAGGTCAAAGTCATAGACGACATGAGGGAAGTATTGTCTCTTATCACCTGAGCCATAGAACGGAGTGGCCGAGAAGTCGAACTGGGAGAAGCAAGTCCGTGAGTCGGGGTGTTTCTTGCGGATCCGTTCCTTGAGTTCGTCGACAATTCTTCCCCAAATGACGAACTCTTCGAATCCCTCTCCACCTCCCTTCAACTTTCTTACCTGGTGGATGTGGTGCGCCTCATCATTAAAGATCACTAGGTCGGGGAACTCGGTGAGAAAATCCAGGTAGGTCTCCGCCCGCTCATCTCCGCCCCTTTCGTCACCTGTAAGGGTTTCCCAGAGACTTGAATCGGAAGTAGCTCGCGCCAGCTGATGCCAATTAAGGATCAGGACAAACGGACTAGCTGGAGGGGGTGAGTTCGGATGGATGTCGTCTCGAGTCAAAATCTCAAGCTGGAAGTCCTTGCGCCAAGCAGGAGGCATGAAGAGTTCCTTGCTGTAGTCCGAGGCCGAAGCATCTCTGTGGCCAGTCTTCGGATTCGCTTTTCCCAGGAAGGAGTCCAATAGTCGGTCGAGTACCACGAGTCCGGGCGTAACCACTAGGAAGTGATTCGCGAAGCGAGCATCATCCGGACGGTGGTGTTTGTTAAAGTGCTGCCATATCAGTAGCGCTGCGAGCACCCAGGTCTTTCCTGTACCTGTTGCCATCTTAACCGCGTACTTCGGGTAATCGACGTTTGCCAGATCCTTTTGGATTCGATCAAACCTCTCAACGAGCTCGGGGATCTCCGTTTCATAAAGATGTAGGGGGTTTTCGGTCCGTTCGATCTCGTGACAGTAGATTACGGTCTCGATGGCCCTGCGTTGGCACTCGTAGAATCGGTCCTTTGCATCGTCGCCATGTTGGAACCAATGCTTAAGCAGGGTTTCTGTGATTGGCGTGGCACCTTCCCAGCCACTGTCCGACCATGCCCGCACCTTGGGCTCCAGATGCTTGGCAAGGGACATCATGGTCAAGGGCGTCGTTGGTCCGCTGCGTCGCCGAGGCATTCTCATTCCTCCTGTAGCTTGACGCTGGTCTCGGCAGAAGCGTCATTGCCAAAAACGTCCACGACCCTAACAAGGACCCTGTAGGCTCGACCATTCTCCAGTTCCGAACTTGCAGTCTTCGTAACCGTCTTCGCGTTCCTGCCATTCCCTCTACAGTCTTGCCAACGAGAACGAAACGTTGTCCCATCGTAGTCCCAGTCAACCGCCCAATAGTCAATGAGGATCGCGAAATTGTCCTTTGCCATCTGTCGTATCTGTTCTATCTGCTCGAGATCGTCCATGGGAATGTCAGAGAGAACAAATCGCTGTAGAGCAACCGAGACGCGGGACTTTCGTTCTCCCCCGGAGCGTATGATAGGAGGCGCGATTCTGAGATATGGTTTTTCGTGGAAGGAGATGCTGTCGTACACACTGTTCTCCTTCGTCACTCCCTTCAGATATTCGTAGATGCCGTGGGGGATCGTCCTTGGCTCGACAATCAGGTTTGCGCTTCCCTCCTCGGGATGATACACGAACTCCCTCTTGTAAGTGTCCGCTGCGTGTCTAACCGAAATTCGCTTGCGTCCAAGGGCTTCGAGTGCGGCATCAAAATTGTAATCGTAATCCCATCCCAAGATTGAGAGTCTCTTGTATCCTGATCCGTCCAGAGTCGTAGCGAGACGTGCCACTTCAAGGACCTTTTTCGCGGTAACTGGTCGATCTGGATATCCGACGAAAACAAGTGACCTCTCACCACCGTCGGCTTCACGCACTCCCAAATCCGAATGACTGGGATGCTGTGAAGCCCCGAAAAGCTTCATTACCACCCTCTGCATCTCGGAAATCCGGGCTCCTCGCGCATAGATTAGTTCGCGCTGATAGTTCCCAACATTCTGAATCACGAAGGGCCCAAAGACGCCCTCAACCAGTCTGTTTCTAGTCACTTGAATCGACACTTTCGAGAAGTCGGACATGATCCAGCGTCGACCGAGCTTTTCCGCCGCCACTCCAGTTGTTCCAGAGCCGCAGAAGAAGTCTCCTATCAGGTCTCCCTCCGCTGAAGCAGCTAGGATGATGCGCCTCAAGAGGGGCTCCGGCTTCTGAGTGTCGAAACCAGTCTTCTCAGGGGACCAAGTCTGAAGCGAGTTAATGTCCGCCCACCAATCAGGCATATGAGCGCCCCTCTCAAGTCCCGCACCTTGCCGTCTATGCTGGTCCCCCCTCTCTTGCTCACAAGCTTCTGGCTCGCTTCCGAGTATGGGACGTATTGAGGGTTGAATGTAATCGAGCCAGGGTCACCACGGGCGTAGAAGAAGATCGTGTCATGCTTTCTGGCAAACCCTTTCTGGGGCACGCCTCCTCCGCGATAACACCACGCTATTTCGTTTACCAGGTTGGATTCACCGAAGATCTCATCAAGCATGACCTTCACATAGTGGCTCATCCCAGGGCCCAAGTGGACGAAGAGACTGCCGTCCTCTGCGAGGAGTGACTTCATCAACTTCAGACGGGGATGGAGCATGTTGAGATAGGAATCCTTGTCCTTGTACTGTCCGAAGTCCTTGTACGCTAGGCGCTCGATAATGGAAGGCGCTTTCGTGATCTCTTCGCCACCTATGTTCATCCGGTAGTAGTAATCCTCAGTGCTGGCAAAAGGCGGATCGATATATATCAAGTCCACGCTCCCACGATACCCCTCGGAGATCAAGGCCTGCATTGCCAACAGATTATCCCCCCAAATGAGGCGGTTCATGCTCTTGGCGTCAAGTTCGCCAGTGGAAGCTAGTAGTGGGAGTTTTTGCTGAGCCTGTACAGGATTGGGGTAGACAATTTCCGCGGTCTGAAATTCGAGATCCCGTAGGCTAATCTCGCGCTTCGGTTTTGTGTCCCATTGCAGATGGGCCGTGTTCCTCCTCGGTCCCACATTCGGCAGAGTGATCGGCAAGATCCTCCCGTTCCCTACGGCGGACGAGAGATAACGAGACGGTAAAGAGTTTTCGTCCTAAGGGTGGTGTGACATAGTCGGGATGTAACTTCCTCATCAGCCCGATCAGGTTCCTCCAAGCATCTCTTTCCAGAGGTAGGCGGAGGCCCATCGCCTCCGCCGGTGTGACGTCGAGGCGCGAGTGGCGATGGACGTAGTCGTGGTGGACCGTCCATCCGAGGAGGAGGTCCCACGCGCTCTCCATCCGATGCAGACCCTTTCGACGCAGCCAGTCCCCGACGCTCCCGTTCAGCCGTTCCATCCGGTCGTTGTTCGGCCACGACCGGAAGGACGAGACGACGATGTGCCGCGTCCGCGACGCCGTCATGCCCGTCCACGCGTTGTACGCCCCGAGGCCGTCCCTCACCTCGGAGGCGAGACAGGAGGAAGCCTCGCACCTCTCGGAACAGCGCCCTCGGTCGGTCCCATCCCTGGTCCCGCGTCAGGTCCGCCGCCACGACGAAGTGCGGCGTCCCGAGGGCCATAAGCCGGAAGTACGCCTCTCGCCCGCCGACTTTCGGACGCTTCTCGTCGCGGTCCCCGAGGATTGCGCCGCCGGTGAAGGAACTTGTCGGATCGACCGCGATCACGGGAATCCATTCGCTTGCAGGGACTTAAGTTAGGCTCGGGCCATGGGCCGCCCCGCCTCATGTTCATCGGCGGCTCTGCCTGTCCTTCTTCATCGCTTCCCAACCCCTTCGGACAAGCTCCTCGTAGACATTGGACTGCTTGGGAATGGGCTTCCCCGACTTGGCCGCTTCGACGACCTGTTTCCTTAGGTACTCGTCGATCTCCTTCGCGAGGTCGCCATCAATGGTGATCGAGACCTTCGCCTTCATCATCCGGCTCGGGAAGTAGATAATCGACCTCAAATAGGTGACGGCGAAAGGGGGACCATCCATGTCGATCACTTCCGGACAACCATCTTCCCGTTGGGGAGAACCGCGACGAATTGCCATCCCCCTTTCAGGTAGTCTGGCAACTCCAGCTCCTCGACAATCATTTGAGGATCGGGTGCCGGCTTCCTGAGCCTCTTGACCTCGCTCTCCAGGAGCTCAATCTCTTCCTCACTAGACAACTGCCGGCCGACGACCTTCTCCCGCTGAGTCTTGACGTACGAGGGCTCGATCCCAAGCGCCTTCGCGACGCTGCGCAGGACCTCGAGCTTCGCCTCCTTGATGATGAAGGTTCCGTTGACCTCCTCGGTCGAGGGGCTGAGAACGGGTTCGCAGCGCGCGAATGCGGCCCTCATTTCCTCAAGGATCTCCGGGGACAGGCGCTTCTTCACGGAGTAGGTGGCCTCGATGTCTCCGGAGTGCCCCATCCAGAATTGACGCCACGAATGAGACACCAGCCCGCGGCTCTCACAGATGTCCAAGGCTGTGCCGAAGTACGATCGAAGGGCGTAGGGGCGAAAGCCGAAACCCGCCTCGAGAATCGCCCGTTTGATGTTGTAGGACGCCTTCATCGTCCTCAGGAATTCGTGCTTTCGGGCCTTGATCGGAGCGACAACTGGACTGTCTGGCGAGAATTTCTCGGCCGCTCTCAGCCGCGAGTCGAGAAGCTCCTTGAGGTAGCGGCATCCTTCCTCCGTGAGGAACGTCACGTACTGGTGGCGAGCCTTCGAGAGCGAAGGGCGCACGACGACCATCATCGGAACCTTCCCTATAACGACCGCTTCCTCCTTGATGCTGAGCTCCGGCAGGTCCCCGAGTCGTAGGCCGTCCGAACCGGTGTAACTGCCAATGGATTCCAGCCGCAAGCCGGAGAATGCAACGAGCGCGGCCATAACTCGTGTCCTCGGATCGCAATGGCGCAGAATCGAGGCGAGCTCGGGTTTCGTCGGGATGCGTTCTAGGCCGTAGTCAATCGGCGGCAATCGGATCTTGCGATCGAAGCTCAGGCCATTGAATCCGAGCCAGGACTTCAGCACGAGCAGGTTGTTGCGCACCTGGGCCGGGTGCATTCCGTCTCTCAGACGGTCGTCGACATAGTCCATCAGTTGGCGGTCGAAGGTTTCCCCGTCTTCCCGCTTCACCTCGAGCAGCGACATCGGAGCCGATCCCAACTCCACGCAGACCCGGCCAAGGCGTCGGAGCCGTTCCTCCGCCGTGACGATCGAGGAGCGCGCGTTGTTCTGATACCACCGCCGGACGTCCGGGATGTTCAACAACGCCTGGTACTTCGGTCGCATCCACTATCCACTACGGATAGTATACCAATCGACCTATTTAAGGGGTTGCATGAACTCGCCCACAAGTAGGGATGCGTGGGCCAGGAATTACGCGCCCATTTACTAGTACAGCTTTAAGCTCGGGTCGGCCACCGCTGGTCCTTGCCCTCGTCCTCCATGAGTCTTGGACGACGCTGCAAACTCCCGGAGTCCCTACGCGGACTTCCTGCGGCCGTATCGGAGCGCCACGCGGCCGGCTTTCGGCAGGACGACATCCCTGAACTCTCGAATGTTCCTCCACTGGAAGTAGCCCACAAGCAGGGCCACACCAATCGAGCCGAGGCTCGGGGCGTCCAGCAGACTTGTAAGGGGCAGCCAGTGGGGAAGATCAGGCTGTGTGGCGAAGATGACTATGCGGGCGACGGGATAGCCGAACGCAACGACCAGCTTCAGCCAGTCCCACAGGTAGCGCCGTTTCAGGATCTCGACGAGCTGAACGGGAGCGGTCCTGCGGTCCAAGTCGTCTATGCCATATCCGTATGCCCCCACCTTGACTCCCCCGACCGGTCATGAACTCGCATGTACATAAACGGGTCGTCGGGTCACGTTGGGGGACTGTCGCACAGCCGGTTGTCATCTCCTTGACCAGGTCGCTCTGGTTGAAGCCGAACGGCCAGAAGGATTAAGAGAAACATCGTCCGTCTCCGCGAAGGGATGCCGACAGCAATCGGTTTCGCGCCTGAGGAACGCGAAGTCAAGGTGTTCAGGAACGACTTGCGGGATATCGGAGTCGACATCTCCGATGGGACGGCCCGAACCCTCTTGTTTCTGGCGGAGCGGAAGTTCAATAGGTATGACCCGTACGCCCCCGGGGAAACTTTCCAACAGCGATTGGTCGAATGGTTGAGCAACTTCGAAGCCGCGGACAGGAAGACCGCCATGGAAATTGTTGCGGAGCTCCGGTTCTTCAACCAGAGCGAAATGCGATCGCTCGCGGCGGCGACCCTGTATGACGTCGTGAACGTCATCCAAGGCGAAGACTTGGCGGTCTCCCGAGCGTCCGCCGCTTCGTTCGTCGAGACGATTCAATCTCAAACGGAGGCGGCTCTTTCTAAGAGCCTCTTCGTGGCGATGGCAGATGACGTCATGTTCGACTTCTTCCGCCGCAATGCGCAGAGGCTCTTTCCCGGGCTATTGCGGGGAAACTTCGTTGAATACTACAAACTCAGCCCTGAGAGCATCGACCTCGTGGAGCATTCTCGGATTTTTCTGTTAGATCAGTTCTCCGGCAGCAGCCGATCTTTCCTTCGAAAGGAGGAGGACGAATGGAAGGGGAAACTCCCAACTTTCTGCGAAACGTGGAAACAAGACCTCCTTGAGAGCGGCGCGAAGGTGTACTATGCCCCCTATATCATGTCCACCGTGGCCCAGAGAGCCTTGTCTGGGAATCTAGGAGCATGGATCAGACCCGAGGCCCTCAGGACACAAATTGGGGTCATCCCCACTCAGATTGTGCCGGTGGCGGGTTGCATGTCTTCGGACGGCGGTGTTTCCGTCGATGACACCACGCAGGTCTCGCTCCTGTGCGACAAGTACTATGTTCGGTTCAAGGAGAACGTCCATACGATGGTGGGAGGGGGCTGCAAGCACGGGTTCGGCGCTGCCGGCTTGGTCCTGGTGATGTACACAAACTGCCCCAATGACAGCTTGTACCTAATCTGGCACGGCTACAACGACTGGAAACCTTTGTTTCCGCGCGTGGAACATCACAGGGAATGATAATGGCATCCGAGATAGTCGTCTGGTTCGTTTCGGGAGCGAAGATCCCTTTCAATGCATCAGCCGACGACATCGCGATCTCTGTGGCTCCTCACCAAGAGCCCTCAGCCGCAAAGCGCTCCATAGGAGAACTCGCGCATGTCTCTCGTTTCGTCCCGGCTGGCTGCGTGGTTTCCGGACACACCCAACCTGGCCGACCTCCTCCAATCGACGACTTGATTTCAAAGGGGTTCACACCCTCCGGTGTGTGGTTAGATGCCTTCGGAATGCCTGCAGGATGCCTGGCGAGCAATATCGCCCGTTGGATCCAGGCTACGCAGAATCATCTGGCCGGCATGCTTGCGGTCGCAATCCGTGGCGGACCAGCGAGGACAACACCTCGAGAAGGCGTGGTGTGGCGGATAGATGCTGCGCGGCCACTCTCGCGAGACGAAAGGGAGGCAAAGTCATTCATCTGGTATCCCGCCCTCTCCCGCGACGCGACCTTCCTAGCAAAGTGTGCGGATGCACTCAACCCCGTTGACATTTTTCCTGTGGTCGCATTTCCGGATCAGCAGAGCGTGCGCAGCGATGAATCGCTGGTGCAGCACCACGAACTGCTCCAGTCGTACCGGGTCCGGACCGAACGAATGATTTACATTCCGGCCGACAAGCCGAATGTGGCCTTCTCCGTCCTTTCGAGGTCTCTGGCGGCTCTTCCCCGTTCGAGCTCCGCGCCGCGGGAAGGCATAATCACCCCGGGCCTGCCAAGCTTCTTGTATGTGGCGGAACTCCTTTCGGCAGTCATGTCCAGCGGGGCGCTGATGGTAGATCTCGAGGAATCACCCTTCGAGGGCTCTGAAATTACAGGTCTTGTCGTGCTGGTCCGGAGGCCGTAGCTTGGCGACAGTGCTCTGCGCCGGGTTGATTGCGGTTGATCACGTTTTCTTCAGTGAGAGGTCTGTCGGCAGGGTCGGTTCCGTTGAATACTTGGGCACATCAGGGGGGGGCTCTGTCGGAAATGCCGCCGCGATGCTGTCGTTGCTCGGCCATTCGCCCGGGGTTACGGGCGTGGTCGGCAACGATGGCGTCGCGAACCTGGTCAGGGCCGACTTCTCGAAGCTGGGCGTTGATGCGAGCCGGCTAATCGTGCGTTCGGGAATTCGAAGGGGAATTAGGACGCGACAGTTCTCGCACTTGATATACCGCGATGGAAGGCACTCCTTCCGAGACCAATGCCTTCAATGTGGAAACCCCTTCGACAAGGAGCTTGGTCTGCTCGCATCCAACCTCGATAGAGACTTGAAGGCCTCGGTCGCAAGGTGCAATGCGCTTCACCTAGATCGGGCGAACGGTTTCACGGTGAAGCTGGCGGAAGAAGCCCAGGCCAAGGGCTTGTCCGTAACCTTCGACCTGGTCTTCAGACCCTACGGACGGGGCGAGGGCGCAACGGAGCGATTGCTGTCGATGGCGAACCTCGTCAAGGTTTCGGAAGAACTCTTCAAGAATATGACTGAGTCGAGCGGCGCTGAGGGATTAAGAAAATGGAAGGACAAGTTCCCAAACACATCCCATTTGTTCGTTACTAGGGGCGACAAGGGTGTGTTTGGGTACTGTCAAGTTCGGAATGAAAGGCCGACTTTCGACCTGCCCGCGATTCCCCCAAAGCCTCTCCGAGATGGCGGAGGAGCAGGCGACATACTAGTCGCTTCGCTGATTGATCAGTTCGTCCTTGGCTCCGGTGCCCAAGATGAAGAGGAGGCGCGCGCGCGAATCAACAAGGCTCAAGCACTGGCATCACTGGGTTGCACATTGTTCGGGGCGAGATCCCTAGCGCATGTTCTCCGCGCCCAGGCCGCGTCGCCCACCGACATCTGGCGAATGGCCCAAGAGATAACCCAAAGCGGGGTCGCAGTATCGAACTGGTCGAGCAAGGTCGGCATTCCTTGGCGGTCTCCGCTGGGGTTCCTTTTCGGGACGAATCACGCCTGCAACGTTTGTGGTACGGTTCGTTCGAAGAAAGGGGAAAAGAGGCCCAAGAGTCGCCGGTTGGAGTACCACGTTAGCCTCGGCCAAGCGCCCGGCGCGATGAGTGAGAGCTACAAGATAGGTGAAGCATATCGCGCGGCCCTTAAGGGGATTCGAGAACGACCCACAGTTTTCGTGGGCTCCGGGGGTTCCCTGAGCGCAGCCACCTTCGGTGAGTACATGGTGTGGCATCAATTCGGGAAGCCGTCCCGAGCTTTCCCCCCCTACGAGTTCGTAGGATTGCCGAAGCTGGACAGGGAAATCGTGGTTTGGCTCCTATCCTACGGGGGAGCTAATCCGGATATCATCGCCGCTGCGGAACGCGTAAGGGAGTTGAAGGTCAAGGACTGCGTCGTACTCACGGGAGCCAAGAAGTCACAATTGGCTCAGATGGCGAAGGAATGGAAGTGGAACCTGGTCGTTCTCCCCGGTCAAGAGCGGAGCTTCGTTGCAACGGTCGGCATGTTAGCAATGGTTTCTGCCATTGCCTCGATTCTATCGAACGGGGAGGAGAGAGTGCGGCTGGACGCTTCACTCGACTACCCGAACCTTCTCGATGCGTTCGTGAACAACGACCGGTTGGTCCGCGACAAAGTTGCGCTCTTCCCCGACGATATGAAGGCGGCCCACGTCATCGGTTTGTCTTCCGGGTGGGGGTGGCCTGCTCTCGTCGACTTCGAATCCAAGTTGGTGGAGGGGGGGCTCTGCACGATCGAGATCACGGAGTTGAAGAACTTTACGCACGGTCGCTACATCGGGGCACTGCAGAGGCGGAAGACGAACAAACTGGTGATCTTGAAGACGCCCGAGAACGGCGAGCTCTCTGAATTCATCGAACGGAAGTTAAGGCGCCACATGGGAACTGTGATGCTGTCTACGGAATTGCAGGGTCCGGCGGGCGGACTCGACCTGATGTTGAAGGTCCTGTTCCTCTCCGCCCATCTCGCCAAGAAGGTGGGTAGGGACATCTCAAATCCCGAGTATCCGCCGGAGGCGAGGGGGCTTTATGGTTGGATGCCTTCGGAAAGAATTTCTGCTGACGAGGATCAGAGGAATGGTTCTGGGAAAGATGAGTGAGATATCGCATTTAATCCTCGATTTCGACGGAACCTTGGTTGAAGGAGAACCCGAGGGATTTCGACTCAGTCCCCTTGTGCGACAGATTTCTCGGCTGAGTTCACAGGGGGTCGCGATATGTCTGGCGTCGGGACGAGGTAGTGCGGTGCTGCGATTCGCGCGGTTCCTTTGGGAGAAGACGTCCACCAAGTGCTACGTGATTAGATGGAATGGTCTGGAAGGTCTGCGAGTTCCTCCGGATGAGGTACTCTTTCGCCTGCGACCGTTCTCAAGAGAACACCTTCTCAGGATTCGCTTGCTTTTGAAGGACATGGGTTTTACACCGCAGATCCTGAAACCCGAGATCGTCCGACTGAAGGCCAGCAGCCGGAGTTCTCCCCTGGCGGTACTGAACAAAATACGTCCTACGCTCGGAAGCCACATTCCCGGAATCCTCTGCACGTGGAACCAGGCTGCAGTGGACATTTCCCCTCCCGGATGCGACAAGGCGGCAGCAGTCCGGAAGCTGTTTCCCCACGTGAAACGGTCGCGGGTCCTCGCTTTGGGCGACAGTTGCCACGAGCTCGGAAACGACTACGCTTTACTCCGTTCGTTCCCGTCCTATTGTGTCGGAAATTGGGACGCGGCCTGCAGTGCCGGGAGGGCGGTAATCAATGCGGAAGGCCGAGTACTTCACGGCACCACAGCAACCTTTCATGTTCTTCGAGACGTAAGTGGTGCTAAGGAGAAGAGTTTCTCAGTTTCGGTGATTAAGACATAAGTCCGGTACCGGTGACGATCGGAGTTCCGATGGACCTCGCCCCCTCGTGGCACCGAGGTCGCCGGATTGTGGAACAAGGCGGACTCTGCCCAAAAGAGATCCTCTCTCGTCCATCGCCCCCCACGATGAGGCAAGTAGAACACGACAATGATTGTTCCTCTCCAAACCTGGGTCCGGGGCCCCTTCCGGACATTCTAAGTACCCGACTTCCGATGACGTTCGGGCGTGGAGGATGGCGCCTCACGTTCGGCTGAAGGGAATCCCGCGGTTGGTGGGTCGTAGAGCTTGGCTGGCGTTCGCATTGGCGCTGCTGTTCATGGGTTCGATCGTCCCGGGGGGCGGCCCGGCCCCGCGTGCATCGCCGCCGGCCGCAGACCCGGCATCAGCAGGCCTCCTTCTCGTGATCGGGAACACCAGCTACCCGCAAGACCGGATCGACATGGATCGGGACGCCCTCGCCTCCGCGGGCTGGTCGTGGGACGAGTGGGACGTCTCGACCGCCGGGAACCCGCCCCTCGCGACGCTGCAGGCGTACGAGGCCGTGCTGTGGGACGTCGGTCTCGAGCAGTACCCGGCGATCCCAGACGACACCGCGACGCTCCTCCATGCGTACATCGACAACGGCGGGCGGCTGTACATCAACGGGCACGACATCGGGTGGGCCGCCTGCGCCGCAACCTCCTATTACGCCACGCCCGAGCGGTGCACCTGGGTGAGGTCCGTCCTGAAGGCGGACTATGTCGCGGATCCGGAGTGGGTAGATCAACAGCGGGGCGTCGCTTCCGACCCGATCAGCGGCACGTACACGGCCGGCGTCCCATACGTGGGACACCGCATGGGCGGGATGGCGGACGAGGTGACCCCGCTGCAGGTCGCGGGCACGACGACCCCCGTCTGGAACACGACGACGGGCGACCCCGTGCAGATTGACGGCGTGAAGTGGATCTCGAACGACAACAACGGCACCGCCACGCCCGGGTGCGTGTGGTGCGGCGGGCCGAGCCGCGTCGTGTACTTCGCGTTCGAGTTCACCGGCTTGAACTACCGGACCGGCGTGTACAACGACCCCGTGCGGACGGACATCCTGAACCGGACGATCGCGTGGCTCCTCGGGCGCGACTCGCCGACCGTGCGCGTGATCTCCCCGAACGGCGGGGAGGTAATCGCGACGAACACGCTGAACGTCACCTGGTCCCGCTCCCAGCCGCTCAGCGCCCAGCAGATTTGGTACAGCCGGGACGACGGGGCGTCGTGGTCCTTCGTGAAGGATGTCGGGCCGACGAACGCGACACACGCGATCGACATCCGCGACGAGACCACCTGGCCGGATGGCGACCGGTACCGGATCCGCGTCGTCGTGACCGACACCGGGACGCCCCCGCTCTCCATCCAGGACTCCTCGGACGGCAGCTTCTCGATCCGGCGGCCGGGCGCCGACCTCCCGCCGAGCCCCGCGACCCCCCGGGACGCGCGGCTCACCGGCGCCGGGCTGTCGGACGTGACCCTCTCGTGGGACCCCTCCGCGGACGACGGCGCGGGCGAGGACGACGTCGTCGCCTACCTCGTGTACGCCTCGGCGGCGTTCGATCCTCAGGGGGCGGGGTACGCCCTCCTCGCCACCCTGCCCGCGGGCACGACGATCCTCAGGGTCGCCGCCGCCGGTGTCGGCGACCCGCAAAACCGCTTCTACCGCCTCGTGACGATGGATGCGTCGGGTCGGACGGCCGCGAGCCCGGACCAGTTCGCGAAGTACGCGCGCCCCCTCGCGGCGGGGGCGCACCTCCTGTCGATTCCCGTCCGGGTCTCCGACACGCGCGTCGAGACGGTGCTGCAGACTGTCGACTATCGGGTCGCGCGCACGTTCGTCAACCCCGCGGGCCAGGGCAAGAACTGGCTGTCGCGGGCCAAGGACAAGCCCTGGGGCGATTTGAGGAACGTGAACGAAACGCAAGCGTTGTGGCTCCTCGTGAACGTCGGCTCGGAGCTCGTCGTGGCGGGCCTCGTGCCCGCGTCCGTCACGGTTCGTCTCGCCGTGGGCTGGAACTTCGTCGGCTACCCGTCGTTCGTGGAACGCACGGTCTCGGACGCCCTCGCCGGCGCGAACGTGCAGACCGTGGAGGGATTCGACCCCGCGAACCCGCCGTTCTACCTGCGCCGCCTCGCCCCCGGAGATACGCTGCGCGCGGGCGACGGGCTGTGGGTGCACGTGAGCGAGCCGTTCGATTGGACGCTCTCGAACTGAGCCTGGTTTTGAGACGATTCGATCCGGCTGACCTGTGCACTCGTGCCTTGGGCCGGTTTCCGTACGTCCGCCAAAACCGTCAAAAACGGATTGAACCATCCCCCTCGGTCTGGAGGTGGGACACGAAAGAGAGCCGTTGACGACCGGCGAGCCGATCGTCACCCCTACTCAAAGGCACATCGCGCTTCCTACTAGGAACCGTTGTCCGTGGAGAATAGCGAAATCGCCCAGCCGCCCACGAGCAAACCGATTCCGGAGATCGGTCCCGAATCTCGATGTGAGCAGCCCGTCCAGGGAAACGCCCTCTCATGGAACGTAGCATACCGACCGGATCTCGGTCACCATCGGACTTCCCGTCCCGATCCACAACGTCTTCAGGGCCAGATCTTGGTGGGTCTCGCACAGGATTTCAGCTATTGCGCCCGTCGAGGCGCAGTTCAAACGCTCCAAGTCCTCGCCCTCTTCCCGTAACAACCGCACAATCACAGACGGTTCGACCATTCTGTCATAAGTCCCTTCGGCAGGAACAAAGTTGCGCCATGAGGCTTTCCCAACTTGGCCGACAGAAGTTCGCGGAATCGGGACTTAACTCGTTCGGCGTCCAACGTGACCCCCGAGCGATCGGCCAGTCCGAGAGTAAACTCCAGAAAGTCTGAAGGGCGTGCCGTCTCTGCCCCCGGCACCCTGAAGCAGCTTGTCCTCCCCGTCCGGGAAAGAGCCGCGATCTCACGCCTTCGGCCTTCCTCGCTGGCGGCTTGGGCCACGACCGCGGCATGACTCTGATTCGCAACGACGGCCTCAAGGATGTTTTCAGGCAGACTTCGCGCCATGAACGTAGATACATTGTGCCGCATGATGAACTCTTGCTTCAATGAACAACACTGCGGTGCTCCTCGCGCAAACATTCCGAGGATAGCGCGCACCCTCACATGGCCCCGCACCGTTGCCTCGATCATCTTTCGATGACCAGCAGTTCGGTGGCGTTCATGGCGAGGCAGGCTGACTCCGAACGATTCGCGTGATGTCGGCCATGAAGTCAAAATCTGCCTCGTAGTCCTGCTTCTTCCAAGAGGCTATCTCTTGCCGCTGCGCCCTTCTCAGCCCAGTCTGTTGACGAACTGGGTAGCTTAAAGTCCCATCATTCCGGCGCACCCCAATCACATGCGGGGTTCTCGCCACGGCAAGCACGATACACCTCTTGAGGTTTCCGTCCTGACCTGTTATGCGAATCTCAGACGCCGCGTAATGATCGAGTCGCAAGTCAGTCCTAGTCGTGAGGGTCTCGCCAAGGGACCGTAGTCTGTTCTCCACGTCGGTCACTCCAACGACACGCCGTGGGAGCTCATTGGTGATTCCAATGAGCATCGCACCACCCCTGTGATTTGCAAAAGAGGCGACTTGCTCGCAGAATGTAACCTGCGCCTTGTCCCTCGTCGCGGAGGCAGCATGCCACATCTCCAGGGTCTCCTTCACGTCCCAAATTTCCGATTCAGCTGCCCCGGTCTGCGCCACGTAGCGTATGAATTCGACCCAGATTGCGTCATCCCGCGCAAGGCCGATCTGGCGAACGAAGTAGTCGCACTGGTCAACGATATCGCGCAGCGAGTCTCTCAAGAACCCGAAGTAGTCGGCGAAGTCTATCAACGCCTGTCTGCACGTCCGCGCCTCCAACTCCACTCGGTCGATCGTGGGCTGTCGACCGTCTTCGAGGGGGCGCGATTCTTGCGCGTCCGCGAGCATGACAGATCGCTCCTCATCCAGGGTAAAGCCGAGCTTGGTATAGAGGCCGAAAACGATGTCGACGATGCGCCTAAGGGCTGGGTCTTCTCCCGGCGTGGCTCCAGTCACAAGAATCGTTCGGCGAGAACGTCTTGTGGATCCCCACACCGCGTGCGCGAAGAGGATGGAAGCCCGGAATTCTTCGGTGTCGAGCCATTTTGCGAATTCCGCCAACTCAGCAATCTGGATCTGATGGGTCTTGGTGAATTCCGACAGCGCTGTTATCATCTCAGTGTATCCGGATGGGGAAGATCTTCGAAGGGCGAAGGCTGCCTCCTTCAGCTTCTCAGCTCCACCCAACACCTGTTCCGCCATGTCCCTCAAGAACGGGACGTTCTTTTCCTTGCGATGTAGCCACCAGCGAATCTCGTCTCTCCCGATTTCCCTTCCAAGCTGCGTTGTCGTGGCAAGGCGCGTCCCGTTAACGATGAACATCAACCCGGAAAGACGGTTGTGTGCACGTAGAATTATCCAATGCAACTCGCCCATCAAACGGGCTGGACTCTCGTACAGCGGCGCATGTAGCGTGTCGAAGTCATACTCCATTGAATAGTGAATGCCTTTTGAGACCATAAATCCGGCGTTCTTCGACCTCGTGGTGCGAATAATCGCTCTCCAATCCGCTACAAGCTGTCACGATGCGTACGGGAGACAATCGTCGGTGACGGTCGGTAGAGCAGCTGTCCACTCCTGCCAGATCCGGTGACCAGGGTCGCACGGAGAATCCCAAGGCTACGTTACCAGTCACGACATCGAAAATCCCAGGCGTTCACCAATCTCTCTTATTCTGGTGGAAATGCGACCCAGCTCGCCGGGGAGAGGCAGCTTGATATCCTCTGAAACGAACTCTCCTTCAACCCCGACGGATGACGGCTTCAGCCGAACGACATAGGGTCGTATCCGTGTAACATTATCGTGAGACGAGATCTCGACCCGTATTTCCATCAAGCCGATGTTCCGAAGGATCGCCAAAGCCTCGGGGTCTTGAAGATACTCGAACCATTGTCCCGGCTTTCGGAGGCGCGGGCTGGTGGAAATGATGACGAAAGACTCCAGCAGGTGATCATCAAGCCCAGCGGTCGTGGCCAAGCCTGTCTCCTTCTCGAGCTCGCTGGCTAGCCCCTGTGCCGCCCGAAGCATTCTTCGTGCCTTGCGCTTCAGGTCTCTGCCTCCCTCGTCAAAACATGCCTCACTTGCTGTCACCCCATTGGCCAATAGGACATTGGCACCATGGCGTGCGAGTCCTCTATGTAGATCTGTGTCGACCATCTCCACGCGACTCTACCTTCGTAGTACACTGTTCCAGGCTCAAGACGTACGTATTCGGCAAGACTGGCTTTGTTCCCACTGGGTGATAGTCGATATTTGAAACGAGCCCACGAGGAGGATGAAACCGGCGGCTCGGAGGTCGCCCATTTTCCCCGAGGAAAGGATACTTTGTTGTCGAAATATCTCATGAAGACCTCATCTCCCGTCGCAACCTTCTGTGAAATGTCTCCTCCGAATTCTGCGCGCCATGCCTCTCGCGCATTCAGAGCTCTCAGCGTAGTAGTGGACACCAGGCTCCTGATTCCCCCTTGGTATGCACTGAGGAACCGAAGTCCAAACGACCCTGCACTCGCTCCAAACCCGTAAACAAAACCGAGGGCGGCCCCCTGGAGGACATCGCCGCCGGTTACCAAGGCCGCTCCTGCGCCGAAGGCCGCGCCAGCGAGACCTCCGGCGAGGGCATGGGCCGTCATTGAGAGCGCGAAAGCAGAATACGCCCCGGCCGACAGCGCCCCCGTTGCGTAGGCCGCCACGGCGACCGCAATCGCTACGATAGCAGCCACCACAAGAATTATGGCGACAACCGTGAGAATGGCAGCGAATATCCAGAATCGGTCACGATAGCTGGCGGGCTCGTGGCCTTCCCACCAACCTTGTCCAGCGTGGCCAGTCGGGTCGACGTATCTTACTGGATTGTTCCAGACGTAGGCATAGCGATTCTGATCCTGCGGGGACATGAGGCTGCCAAGTCTTGTGTCAGGCGTCATGAACCGACCGATGCCGGGATCGTACCAACGGGAGTAGAGATAGACGAGGTTGGAGGCGGCCTCCCGGTACTCCCCAGTGTAGCCGTATTTCGGTTCCGAAGCGCATCCGTAGACGCAACTCCCGAATGGCCCGTATCCCAGAGTCGCAATCCGAACGCCCGCATCATCGGAGATGACCCTGACGCTTCCGAGGTGGTCGTAATGATAGTACTCGGTACCGGATTGTCCAACCTTGGCCACTCGAAGGCCATTCAAGTAGATGTGTTTTGATTCAGGGTTTGTCTCGTAAATTGGAGAAAGCCCGGAGAAGATGTAATAGCTCATTGGGTTCGATGACTTGACCCGCCGCCCCAAGCCATCATACTGGTAGTGGAGGGAGAACACGCCGACTTTCCGAGCCGTTACCAGATTACCCTCGCCGCCGTAGGAATACTCCCAGGTGTCCGCTCCCGGACCAACGCGTGACGTGACGTACCCTTTGAGGCCCCAGGGGAACGCGTACACGAACTTTTCGGCGCTCGAGTCGGTGGTGCAACTTGATGGCTGAGCGTTCAGCCTTGTGGCGCACAGCCGTGAGTAGCTGTCGTAACGATAGTAGGTCGTCCCCGAGGGATCCGTGACGAACTTCCGATTCCCCAGCGCGTCATAGCCATACGAAAGTGTCCAGCTGTACCCTCCAGCCGCAGAAGAACTCGTAACACGGTCCAAGGCATCGTACGCGTAGGTCTCGTCCGTCGTCGACAGTCCCTCGCCGGTGGCCTGGATCCAAAGCGGATTGCCCAGGGAGTCATAGTCGAGGTAGTCGAGTTTGAGGAGATCGGTTTGGTCACGGAACGTCCTGACGGACTCGGGGCGCCCATTCGTGTCGTACGTATACTTCGTTGAGACGCCATTTGCATAGGTGAATGTATCCGGCATGTCGTCGTGGTAGTAGGAAAGCCGAGCCCAGAATGGGGCATGACTGCAGTCGTCGACTGGTCCGCTCGCCACGACACAAGCTCGATTCATGCCATCATAGGCATAGCCCACATCGTAGCCGCCCGGCCCCTGTGTACGGACGGTGTTGCCCATCCCGTCGTAATCATAGGTCACCGTCCCTCCCGGAACCAGGTCGATTGTGAACGATTCCGTCTTCATCCAGCCGCGGGTGTCGTCGTATGTGTAGTCCAGAGTGACGGGATTCGGCTGGCCGTTTTGGGTAAAGCTGAGGCGTGCGAGCCTGCCCTTGGAGTCATAATCATAGTCGGAGAACCCGTCAACACGCGCGATCATGTCCTTTCTCTTCAGTTCGTCGTAGGTATGGGTCGTCCAGTACCCCGCTCGGTCCCGCTTCTGTTTGAGCAGACCGGGGTTGTAGTAGACGTATTCCTCGAAGGTACCGTCCGGGAATGTCGTTTTCTCGAGCCGGTTCAGCACATCGTATTCGTGGATGGTCTCCTGTTGGTTACCCTGAGCGTCGGGTGGCGTCAGAACGGAAATGAGGTTCCCCACATCGTCATAAGCATACGTGGTCTGGTAGTAGTCGCCCCCTCCCGTACCCCAGTACTCCTGGACCTTCGTCAACCGCCCGCCCAAATCGTACATATGCTCGGTCTTCCGGGGGGACTGGACATCGCTCGTGATTGTCACCGTTTTCTTGGTCATCCCGTCAGCGCCCGGACTGTCATCGTACGCAAACTCAACGTACGTCAAATCGGGATTAGTCGCATGCCTGATGCGCCCGAGGCCATCATAGTCCCACGAGTAGGTTCTGCCTTCGGAGCTTGTTCGTGAGACCATGAGGCCCTGCCAGTTAAAGACGAAGGACTCAATCGAGTAGCTGGCGGCAAGGTCGCAGCTGGGAAGCCCTCCAGGAGGCCCCGCCTCATCGATTCGGAGCATCTTCACAAGGTGGCCCAGTACGTCATAACACATCCACGTCTGGTGCCTCTTCCCTGCAGACTCGTCATAGTTCTCGTCCTTGAGAACAACGAGATTCTCCGAGTCGTAGTAGGAGTAGGTACGGGAGTTTCCGTCAGGGTGATCGATTCTAGTCAAGCGGCCCACGTCGTCATACCAGTATGTTGTCTTCAGGCCGGTGTTCTGCAACTCCGGGGGGGTTACGGATCGCAACTCGCCCGTGGCCTCATAGTAGTCAATTGTCGTCCTCAACGTTACGACCCCGACCAGGTCCGTGATCTCAGTGAGATGAGCGTGGGCGTAGGCCGCATCGTAATCGTAGATTGTCGTATGGGTGTTGGTGTCGTCGTACAGCGTCGTGACGCTAACTACGTTGCCGTACTGATCAGGGGCACGGGACGATTCAATCCATCCCTGAGGACCGAGGACCTTGGTCCCGATGAGGTTCCACTTGAGGTCGTACTGGAAGTATGATTCCTGTGGCGTGCCACCAGCGGGAAGACGGTACGTACCCGCCAGCCGATCTTTCACGTTCGGATTGATTCCGCCGTTCGGAAAGAACTTAGCGTTCGAGAGGGAGAACACAAGGGAGTCTCCGCCGAACAGCTCGACCGCCGGGGAATCGTAGACGCGTCCGCTCGGACACGTACTCGTGCATATCGTGAACCAGCCGGTCTTGGGGAAGGAACTCCAGCCCGCGCCGCTTTCGTCGGAGTAGACTGAGAGAATGACCTCCTGGCTGGCAGACGCGTAGCCAGTTGAGACGATTCCTACATCACCCCGCAGCTCCACGTGATATCCCGATGGTACTCCCGTGAGCCTGATCTGGCCCACGCTGGATGAGCCCACGGCTGTGACGTCCCACTTCGCCTCCCCCCCAACCAGGTAATACCTGGTCCCTTTCCACCAGTCACTGCCTGGTGCCAAGTGCGGCTCTGAGACTGTCAGCATCACCCAACGATCGACTGTGGTGGGGATCGGCCCCATCAAGCGATGCGCTGGGCCCCCCTCCTGTCCCGGGGCGGACCTCCCGTCCAAGTTGAGTCCCCAGTATGCACGGTGGTCCCAGCCTCCGTCAATACCGCTCTGGAATTCCTGGAGAATCTCCGAGGGTCGTGCTTCCTGAGTCAGATAGACATACTGAACGAGGTAATCGGAGGACCCAGGATGCGGGGCATTCGTCGCAACGTCATGAAAGCCGTGGCCGTGGAGTCCGGGCTGGGAAGGACTGGTGTGGCAGGAAGTGCCGCTCAGAGGCATTGGGCAGTTTCCCCAATCCCACAACTCGTGGTCCCCATCGAGCGGGCTACCGAAGGGTGGTATCCCGTATTGCTCGTCCACCCACAACGGCGTCGCAAGGTTGGTCAGAAACCCGCTGGAGGTCTTCTGGAGAGCGGTTTGCTGGTAAGGCGGCGTGAATTCGAATACCTCCCCTCCCCAGAATTCGCGGAACGGGCTCGTGTAAATGGGGCCCCAAGTCGCGTCGAGTACCTGCACGATGAGCCGAGGGTACTTGTCCGGCGTCAACTGAATCGCGGCTGTGCCTCCGGAAGGCAGCACGTCGGGAACCACGGGTCGACCGGACGCTGCATCGAGAACTCGGACGCGCGATCCAACGGGCAGGCCGGTGATGGTGAACGAAGGTCCCCTGAAGACCGAGAACTCATTGACCCACATGGTGGCCGCATTGCTCTGATCTCCCGGCGAGAAGTAGATCTCATTCACTGGGCCCGTGTTGGACAGGGAGAATGCTCCCGCTCCGACTTTCTTGCCATCGACATATAGGTCATAAGTGGAGGAGTCCCGCACCACAATGCTCAGAAGGTACCAAGGGGTCGGTGAGTATGGGAAACCCCCGCCCGCGTCCACCCAAGTCGCCCCGTCGCGGTAGGCGATGTGGCCGCCGAACGGGGGCCCGGCCAGGGCCACCATGGCGCGGTCCTCGCCGTTTTCCCGCAATCCGACGTAGTGCCATCGGTCCGCCTCATTGGCACGAACGAGCACGTTCACGGTGATTGGTGCGGACAGGGTTGGGAAGCTGAACGTTCCCGTCGCCACGCCTGATGGACCCTGCCCCCATGTAGCGAGTCGCTTTGAAGGGGGGACGGACTCGAACGCGGCCATGTCATCGGAAACGTCTCCAGAGCTCTGCCAAAGAAGGTAGTCTACGCCGTTCCAATCACTGAAATGGTCCGTGAACGCCTGGCCCCCCGGAGAGGTTCTGTGGAGCCGGCCGGGGCCATAGAACTCACTGCGATGATTGCTGTTGACATAGGAAGAGAAGGACTCCGCCCCCAGGCTGTCTCTGAAGTGAATCAAGTTCCCATACCAGTCATGATGGCTGGCTGTCGAAAACGTGACCTGCTGGCTCTCGATCGCATATGCAGCAAAGATGTCGCTCTGAGAGATGCGAGCGTTCGTCGAATACCAGTCCCTCCGTTTCGCCACCTCTTGGTGCCCAACTTCGCTCACGGTGAAGTCCCTGATCGTAGTTGTGAGGGTTCCGTCACGCGGATCCATGCTGTACCGTACAGAACGTTTCTGAGAATACCCTCCGTCATACTCGACCATCTTCGAATAGAGGATTACCCCGTCCACGACCGTATACGTGAAAGCCCGAGCGCTGATAAGAGGATCGGATTGAGAGTTGTCCCGCAGCCACTGCCATTCGACGAGATACGCGACGGTGTCCGTGCCGACTTTCGCTGACGTGTACTGATGGGTCAATAGAGCCCCGGTGACGATCTTCGAAGCGGAGACGAGCCATGGGTTCACAATTGAACCACAAGGTGTGTCGCAATACCTGTACTCCGTGGTTCGCCCAATTGGATCCACGACTGTTGTCAACCTCTCCCCGAGGTAGTGATATTCTATGGTCTTGCCGCGGTAATGAACCTCGCAGACCTTTGTCGGAATCGCGCCCTGCTGACACCCCGTCGTGGGGAGGTAGCTGAAGATCAAGTCCTCACCCATCGTGTCCGTTATGGAATCCAGTCGCCAGCCGAAAGAATACAGGTTGTAGTTGAATAGAATGACATTGTCATTTGTATCCGTCGCGGAGATGGCTCCACCCCTGTTCAGGTCAATCACGTAGTGAATCCCAGATTTCGTGTAGAGGTCCCATGTATTGTCCCCGAATCCTGAACGCTCAATGCGGAAGTACTCCCCGAATCGATTCTCAAACACCCTTTCGTCATCCCACCGGACAGTCAGGAACTTCTGACCGTCCCACAGATACAGGTTGTCGTGTTCGATCCATGGCACATTCAGTGTCCAGCCGTTCCCGAAAGAATAAGCCCTTGGCTGATCATAAGCCCAAGGTTCTCCTGTAGATGGGTCGAACGCGTCCGGGGTCCGATAGATGCGTTCGAGGGCCAAGTCGAGCCCTCGGCCGGGGAATGATAGGTCCGTGTCCTTCAGCACAAGGAGTCCCGTCGTCGGACTCACGAAGGAATTGAGCTGGGCCGACTGGGGTCCGCCGGTCCCTGTAGCGGGGTCGTTCCAAGGCGCCCCGCCCATACCAGCGGCCCCACGCCGCGTGGGAAGGGACCCGAAGTAGACTTCAGCCCCAGCGCCCCCGAATGGCTGGGTGTAGACGAGAAAAGTCCTCTGGACACTCGCACGATACCCCGTCGAGAGATAACTTGGCTCCACTACGCCCGCAAACGGGGCCACTACGGGCGTTACCCAGAAGTCAGAGTCGAATCTCGTGTAAGAAATCGTCCCTCCTTTGCGCCAGAATACGTGGAAGTCCCCGTTGGCGTCGTGCTGTCCAGCGGGATATGAGGCCGGTGCGGAATCAATCTCATACGGCCCAAGGGGGATTTCGCTGTATGGAAGCAAGTGGATGTGCATGAGCTGGTTACCGGCTGGAATGTAGACCATGTGAATCCAGAGGGGCGGGGCGGTGTTGGATGCGCCGCCAAACGATGCGGTGAATCGGTCGGCCTTGGACAGTCCTACGGGAAGGTTCAGGTCCAAGTTGTAGGCGGGGCTCCACAATCGAGACGACGATGACCATGTGTGCCATGTCATCTCTGAGGAGTCACGATGCGCGGCGAACAATGTCACATCGCCCCCTTGGAGAGGGACCAGTCGAAGGGTATAGAATGGATTCACAACATCAAACCAATCGTTGGTCCAATCTGCACTCGATGGATCGGGAATATTCGAATGGTACACCCAGATCCTGTCTGCATCTGTACTTGCATGCTCAGCCGGATACGCGACCCAGAGCGTCCCATCGTCAGCAATCGCAGATGTTGGAGTCCCAAGCTGACCATATGCGGTCTGAGGTGTCCAAGCGGTATCACACTCTAGGACGGAGATGCCAATTGTGCACCGAGCCCAAGAAGGTTGCCAAGTGCCGCCGCTCGTGCGAACGAAGGCGATGAGGGCGACTCCTGCGCGGTAGTCTACGTCGAACCCCCAGTCAAACGTAAGCTCAGAGTGGGAAAAGAAGACAAGTGGGGATGTCCAGACCATCCCGCTGCCCGTTTCTTGACCAACCCTGTAGCGGATCGAGGGCGGACTGGCAGTGACGTCGCCATAGAACGCGAAGTACTTGCCGTCGTGATAAAAGACCTTCTTCTGGGTCGTGTGGCGAGTTGAGAGGGAACCAGACGATTGGGCCACAAGGGATGGGTCGATCAGCGGCTCACCCGGAGGAAACAGGATTGCAAGTCCCGTCCCTCGATGACTGTCGTCGATGGCAACGCGGCCCGCGTAGAGCGCAGCAGTTCCCGCATCGCTCCAGTTGGCAACGAGCATCGAATTCCAGAGGTGGACTTCTGGGCCATCGCCCAACAAAGCGGAAACCGGGGAGCTTGGGCCTCCCCACATCGCCACCCGAGATTGGAGATCCCCGAGGTAGAAGACGGCGCCATCCATCGTTCTCAGGTATCGCGCCGGACTTACAATCTTCCACACCACGCGCCATTCTCCGAGCGTCGAGTTGGGACCGGGGACAAAGAAGGCAGTGATCTTGGGGAGCCGTGCAGCAGTGAAGGACACGAGAAGTTCCATTGAACCCTTGGTCACGCGTCCGTCCGTGAGATCATAAGAGGCACGGAAAGTTGTGTCGGTAGCCTCGACGACGCTCCCCCCGGATGGCTGCGTCCAGATGTCCCCCTCGACCACGAACGCCGAATCCGCCATGGCGCGACCCTCGAGGTCTTTCAACGACATGAGGTACGGGCGCGAGAGTTGGAAGGAGTACGTCCCGAAAGAAGTGACATAGTCGAGGGATGCGGCCTCTCGGAGGAGGACAGGGGCAACAGTGCCGGTTACATAGGCGGACGTAACGTTCAGCGGTGGCCTGAAAATGACTTCTGTCTCCAATTGCGGAATAGGTCCTTCTCCGATAGCATTCCATTCCCCCGGCTGAGGGCCTTTGGGCGAACTCGATGGTTTCTGAAAGGGTGGGAATTGGAATGGCTGCTCATCCACCGGACTCCCCGCAGTCGAGGTCCCCGCCAAGACCTGAAACCCCGTAAGGACCAAAAGCAGCGCGCTAGTAGCCGCGAAGGCACGCAAACATCGAAGTCGCATCGTGTTTCCTCCGCCCCGTCCGTGTTGAGGCCTGTGGGGAGATGCGCCTCTCGGATAAGAGTCTTGCCATTCTTGGTAAAATTCTGCACCGACTCCGGCCAGCCAAAAGCTCCCGACTGAAGGTCGACCATGAAATCGCGGCCCAGTAGGAGGGCTTATGAGCGAGCAGGAGACCCCATGTGGCTATGTCGCGTCTGGCACTGTCCAGTGTCGCCCCTTGACGTCATTCGTCGTGCTGCGCGGCCCTCCATGCCCGCATGAAGCCGCAGATGGCGCCCCCGTAATCCATGTGATCCCAGTCCTCGTACGCCTCCTCGAGGGACCGCTCGGCCCGCCCAATCTCCCGGTCCACCTTCCCTTGGTCGTCCGGATCGTTGACGGGCGCCTCTCTCGCTTCCGCGAGCGCAATCCGCGCGAGCATCTCGTCCGCCTTCACGAGGAGGTTCGCGATCAGGTCGCACTCGGCGTCGAGGTCCGCACGCTCCTCGGGGGTCCAGAGGCTCGCCGTGAGCCGGCAGTGGACCGTGCGGATGCCTGAGTCGTCATCCTCGTCCTCATCGTCATGATCGTCCCGGTCGGGGCAGTCGCAGTCGTCATCCTCGTCGTCCTCATCATCCCCGCCCTCGTCGTCGTCGCCGTCCCCGCCGAGGACATCTGGTCCGCCGGGGGCGCGATCGCCGTCGTCGCCGCTGTCATCATCCCCATCATCATCGTCATCATCGCAGCCGTCGCGATCGTCGTCATCATCCCCGCCGCCGCAGCCGCATCCGCCGCGGTCGTCGTCCTCGTCGTCATCGTCGCCGCCATCGTCGTCATCTCCGCCCCCGCCAAGGACGCCCATGCCGCCGGACTTCCCGTCGCGATCCTCCTCCTCGTCGTCATCGCCGTCGTCGTCATCATCATCATAATCGTCATCATCGTCGTCATTGCTCTGGATCTCGAGTCGGACCAAGCGGTCCACCGCCGCGCGCTCGCAGAGGAGCACGTTCTTCCCGAGCTGGGGGTTGAGGTGGGCGCCGTCGATCCACCACGCGAGGATCTCATACGTGAATGCGAGGCCCGCGACCGCGTCCGCGTCGAGGGAGAGGGAGAAGCCCATGCTCGCCTCGTGAGCGTGGACCTTGAGCGTGACGAGCCCCGTCTTCTTGTCCCGCTTCGACTCGACCGCGACATCCTGTTCCCACGCGTCGACCCACAGCGTCTCGTGATACCGGAGGGACTTCTTCGGCCAACCGTCGGGCAGGTCGACCGTCGTGACCACGCCGTTCGCCCAGGTGATGACGATCTCGGCGTACGAACCCAGCCCGGCGGTCCAGGACGGCCCGAGGACGAGGTCCGCACGGTCTCCGAGGTTCCTCGCGACGGACACATCCGGTGCCGCGAGCGTTGTGATAGCGTTGGGCCGGAACGGGGCCGCGTACCCCAGACTCATCCACACGTATCGCTCAGCATCGTCGAGGTTCCGGACGAACCGCCAGTCGCCATGGTCGATCGCCTCCTGCTTGAGCGTGCGGAGGCGCGAGGCCGCCTCCGACTTCAGCTCGTCCGCGCCCGCGATGTGGATCTCGAACGAGACCTGCGCGCTCCCGCGGTCGTCGTCCGTCACCGTGAGGGTGACCAGATAGTCCCCGGGGAGGGCGTACGCGTGTTCGACCGAGTCCTCGGCCGAGAACGGGAACGTGCCGCCGGGAGACGGGAACGGGTCGGGCCCGACCCCATCGTTGAAGTACGTCCCGCCCGCCAGGACGGTGCCGTCCCCGAAGTCCCATTCGAACGTGAGGTCGTCGCTCCCCACGTCGTCCGCCGATGCGTTGAACGTGATCGGGTCGAGCGGGAAGAAGAATCCCGCGGGGAGATGCCGGTCCTGGGGCTGCGTGACCTCGTCGATCGAGGGCGACGGGTCGACGTTGGACACCGCGATCGCGGCGAACGCGGTCGCGCACCCGCCGTCGTCGTCGCACACCTCGACCGTGACGAGGAACTCCCCGTTGTCCCCGTAGACGTGGTCTGCCGCCAACGATCCCGTCGTCGGGACTCCCGCACCGCCGGGGACCTCCGTCACCGAGAGGCTCTCGACGGAGCCGTCGCCCCAATCGACCACGGCGGTGAAGTCCTCCACGGAGTCGCCGGCCCCGAGGTCGAAGCCCGGGTCGGAGAACGCCGCCTCGAACGCGATGGCAGCCGCCTCGTCCCCGCCGGCGTCGTCCGCCGCCACGGTCGGGGCCACGTTCGCGACCGTGATCGTCGTCTCGTAGGTCACCACGCCTCCGTCGTCGTCCTCCACGGTCAAGGTGACGAGGCACGCGCAGTCATCGCCGTACGTGCGCGAGGAGCCGTCCGTGGCAGTGAGGGGGAAGGTGCCGTGGGGGGACGGGAACGGGTCGGGGCCGACGCCGTCGTTGTAGTACGTCGTGCTCTCCGTGGGGCCGTGCGTCCACATCCAGATGAACGTGAGATCGTCGCTCCCCGGGTCCTGAGCGGTCGCGGCCAGGGAAACGACCTTGCCTTCGTCGACGGACACCGAGTCCGGCGGGGACACGGTTAGCGCGGGCGGGAGGTTACCGATGGAGAACGTCGTCGTGACTTCGACGACGCCGCCATCGTCGTCCTCGACGCGGAGGGTCACCGTGTAGATGCCGTCGTCCCCGTACGTATGCGAGGAGGAGTCGGTGGCGGTGAATGGGAACGTACCCCAGGGGGAGAGGTCCGGGTCCGGTGCGGCGCCGTCGTTGTAGTACGTCGTGCTCTCGGTGGGGCCGAGCTCCCAGGTCCACGTGAACGTGAGGTCGTCGCTGCCCGGGTCCTCGGCGGTGGCGGTGAGCGTCCAGGCGACGCCCTCCTCCTCCGCGACGAACTTCGGGGGCAGAATCGTCAGCCCCGGGGCGAGGTTCGACACGGAGAACGTGCCCCCCGACATCGTGATGCCGTCGTCGTCGTCCTCCACCTTCAGGTTCCAGGCGTAGACGGCGTCGTCGCCGCACACAAGCGTCTGCGCGTCCGTGACGTCCCGCGGATGAACGTCAGGACTCGGGTCCGGGTCGGGGACGGTCGAGGGATCGTTCGCGTACAGGACGGGCGCGGACCAGCCGGTGCAGTCGCCCGACCACGTGTACAGGATGTCATCGCTGCCCGGGTCCGCGACCTGGGCCTCGAAGCCGAGGGACTCCGCCTCGTCCCCGGAGGGGATTGTCGTGAACGCGATTGTCGGCGCGACGTTGTGCACGGTCACGGAGGAATCGCTCGTGTCCGTGAGCACTCCGTCGCTGACCTCGAGGCGGACCGTGCCCGTCCAGTCGTCCCCCCACGCATACGTCGCGAACGGGTTCGGCGAAAAGGGCGTGTCCCACGTGCCGTCGGCGTCGAAGTCCCATCGGTACGTCAATGGATCACCGTCTGGCTCAGAAGACAATCCAGCGTCGAATTCTAGGGGTGATCCTTCGTCGCCAATGTAGGGTCCTCCTGCGCTCGCCACTGGCGGTTCCTCGTCCGAGAAGGGGCCCATTAGGGGATATCGGTCGAGACTGTCAGAATCGATAAGGTAGGGATTGTCACCGATTCCGTCTGGATTCGGACAGTCGTCCTGACTCGGTCCACTGCATTCATCTGGACCAGCAAAATCCGACCAGTAATTGCCACCGTCTGGATACCCATCGTCCCAGGTATTCTCGCTACCGCGATTGTCAAAAGCCTGAACGGCGCTGTCGAGGAAGTTGTTGTGGTAGACTCGAATGTCGGTCGAGGAAAACATGTGTAAACCGGTGCCCTCCGACGCAGTGATGTTGTTCGCCACAATCTCAAGTCTGGTGGAGCCTGCCAAGTACATTCCCCACCAACGTCCTGCGATCTGGTTGCGACGAATGACAACGTCTTCCGCGCTAAGCACGTCCAACGCTCGGTCCGCGACGGTGACTAAATTCCTAGTGAGCGTCACATTCCTCACCCCCAACAGCTGAACTCCCGTGACGGCGGTATCGGACTCCACCCGATTCCCAGTGGCGCTGCTATTGTCGGTCAAGGCGAAACTGATTCCGCGACGATGGATCGCCGTTACTTGGCTATTCACAATGGTCACGATAGTTGAACCATGAACAGCGATTCCGTCGTTGCTATCCGAAATTGACGCATCCTCCACTCTCCCATTCTTGATATCCTGAAGAGTTATGCCGTTGAAAGTCCCGCCGCCACCGTGGACGCAGATGTTCCGGAGAACGAAGTCCATGTCCGTATTCTGAATTGCAATGCCGTCTTCGGCGTTGGCATCGATGTCCCATCCCTCGATCACGTAGGGGTCGTCCGGCGTGCCACTGCCTCCCCTGACCCCGTTTTCAGGCGTGAACTCAGCATTGCTGGAGATTTTGATAGGGTCACGTGGACTGCATGGCGTTGTCTGTTCTGACCCTGGAACATAAGCGATGATGGAGGCGATGACCGAAGACACGATTGTCACACAGACCGTGAGTGTCCGAAGCCCGGTCGGCGTCGATACCGTTCCCCCCGTTCGGTCGAGGTCATGCGGGACATGAACTTGATTGCGCAGCCTGCCACCTCCCGAACGTTGATGGGTATCTCGCTATTTAGACCATTTGAATTCTTTACTACCTCCCTCTACGCACGAGACCTCGAGCTCTGTGCATCAAAGGTGACTGTTTCTCGAGGAAAGGGGTTCTGACAGTCCGGACACACATCACATCCGTGCCGACCGAGAAGCTCGAGGCGACCGTCGCTTCGGACGCGCGCCAAGAGGACCTGAAGCGCCAGCTGAAGGGGTCACTGCGTTGTTGCAGCCGCACCCGACCGGGACGCACGCTCTACCGATCGTCAACGACACGATCAGGCTGTGCACTTACCCTACTATCAACGAACGCTCCCTCGCCCGCTTCACCACTTCGGCGGCAATAGCCCTGCACTCCGCTCCATACTCAAGGAACGTGCTTGCGTCTGTAGCGTTTACAACCTCACTCGCTCCTTTGCCCGCAAAACCATACTCCGAAACCCACTGAAGGGGCGCGACGACGTCACAAAGCCATCCCAACCTGGCCACATGCCTCCTGGCGAGGCGAACCACTTCACCGTCGTCACCTCCGAGCGAATCGACTACGGGCCTTAGGTGGATTCCCACCTCGTGCTTCTGAGGTGGTTCGTAACCAGCGAGCGCCAGTAACGATTTCGCGGCGAATTCGATGGCTTTTGAAGAATGAGCCACCGAATCGGCATGGTCTGAAGAGACCACGTTCTCTGCGTTCTCCAGGAAACGGCTGCATTCCTGAAGCCACCGCTCAGCTTGCTCCTCGCTAGGTTCCGTCCTAGCAAGAGGTTTCTTCGTCGCCTCCGTCGTTTCCCGCTTGGACTTCTCTTCGATGTAGTCTATCCCTTCCGCCGTGATGTCGTAGCGTGGATCCATAGGGGTACTCCCACCGACGATGACAAACTCTCCGTAGCCAAAGGGAGGGCGAACGAGCTTCTTCTCAATCAAGTACGTAAGTTCTCGAGCGATGTCCCCGACAGGTACATCCGGGATTTTCTCAGCCAGTTCCTCTTGTGTCTTGCCTCTCCCATAGACGGGATAGAGATGCCCAAGAATCTTGTCACGCAGCGCCGCCAAACTTGTCTGTCCCATGGCTCACTGATTGCTGTGACCCCATATAACTGCTGTTCCTCGACCTGAACGGTCGTCTCCACAGTGCTTACAAGTTCACTCGGCGGGCGCAGCCTATTCATAGAAGCGGCGCCCTGACTCGCTCGGGTGATGCGGTTGCCTTCAGACGAGCAAGAGATGCGTGACTACGTGAGATGGCTGGTTCGCAACCGCTATCAAGATGCGCTCCCGATTCTCGCCGCGTCGACCTCAGGCTTCGGTTCAAGGCTAGGCTTGCTCGAGCGGGACCTCGCGAATGCGCGAAAGCTGCTCGGCGAATTCCGTGGGGAACAAGCCCGAGCTCTGCATGATCCTCTCAGAATCTCTCGGATAGGCGAGGATGAGAAGCTACACGAGTTCTCGCAGTCTCTGTACTACTCTGTCCTAGAGTGCATCGCTAGGCTCCAAGTGATGATTGAGCTCATGCTTCTCTACTATGGCTGCCTCAGGATCGGCGTCGGAAGGCTCCCTGGAGTTCTCACGGAAAGAGGAGGGGTCAACTACGAGAACGAGGTCGGCCGTATCCGGAGACTGCGCATCCGCGATGTCTGGGCAGATTTCAAGTTCCCCGACGTCAGGGGCTATGTGTGCTCGACGAGTGAGAAAGCCCTTCTTAGGCGGGTCCTGAATCGGACCGCGAAGACGATTCGAGGCTACCTACTCGACCTTGCTGACTTTAGAAGGAATTTCCTGGCAGTTCACAACAAGTACAAGCACACGATGGTGGAGATCGTGGATCGATATGCGACTGTCCAACGCGACGCAGGTATCGACTGTATGCCCCAGTTCTACGTCCGGAGCAAGGAGAGGAGCCCACGGAAACGACAGTGGAGAGTGTACACGTACGCGGTGCGCAGTGACGAACGCTTCCTCGATTATCTTGAGTCGCTCATCGACAAGTGGGCCACTGTGACAGCCAGCCTCAGCGATACCCACCTACAATGGCTCGTAAACAAGGGCAACGCGGCCTTCCCTCGGCACATAGACGTCAAGCCTGATGAAGCGCCGAACGTGAAGGCCGCCATCGATGGTGAGCCCAGTTTCCGTCACGTGGTCAACTTCCTCGGAGCGTTCCACATAACATGGATGCCCAAGGCTGTCCAGAGGATTGAACGATCTCTGCGACGAGGCTACGTTGCCCGCCTCGCACTAGATATCATGGATCCCCGGAAGCTGAGGAAGGTTAGAATTGCCAGGAAGTCGGCTCAGAGTTCCTCGTCATGACATGGACTCTCGGCTCGCCGTCGGTCCACAATCCAGTCGGGCGGCAACCGCGAATCGCAGCCGCGATGTGTCGCCGCAACCCCCTGGGATTACGTCAGGCGCGAATCCATTTTATCCGTGCGCATCGTCAACGGTTGGGACAGGCTCCGGACGGACAAGTGTTGCCCCCGCGCTCACCCGGCCGCGGGGGTCTGAGGCTCGGGAGGGTTCGCGGTCTCCATCACGAGGGCGGTCCCCGTTGAGGAGAGCCGGACGGTGCCTCGCGCCGGCGTTTCCACAAGGACGTTCTTCCGGAGCATCTTCACGTTGTAGTGAAGCCGCTGCCTGGAAATCCCGAGGCGGCGACCGAGGTCCGCCTGGGTCATGCCGCCGTGCGCGTGGAGCGTGTCGAGGATCGTGAGCTGCAGGCGCGAGAGGAGGAGGCCGTGCTGCACGGGGGCGCCGTCCGGGTAGAGGATGCGGTGCCGGCCGTCCCGGACGGAGCGGACGAAGCCCGTGCGCTCGAGGACCCAGAGGTGGTAGGCGAGCGTCCCGTTCCTCACCCCGAGCGCGCCGCGGAGGTGCGCGTACGGGGTTCCCGGGTTCGCCTGGAGAAAGCCGAGGATGCGACCCCGGGTGAAGTGGTCCAGCGCGCGATCCGCCGTCATCCGGAAGAAGAGGAGGCCGGCGAGGAGGGCGACGGCGACCGTCGCGAGGCCGATCGCGCCCCAGGGGAGCGGGAGGACGGCCTGCGACTCCACGACGATCCCGGGCTCGCTCCGGCAGAGGACTTCCCCCGTGTTCGCGTCGACCGTGGCGCCGTAGACCCACGTCTGGGAGGGACCTGCGGACCAGGACACGGAGACGTCGTAGTCGAAGTCCGTGCCGTTCCGGACCGTGGCCCTCGTGACCTCCGCGACGGGATCCTGCGCGCCGAACCGGGTCCGCGCGTCCTCCACCATGATCGCGGCGGCCTGCGCCGCCGGGACGTCCGGGCTCCCGGAGGATTTGTACCACGGCCACATCTGGACGGAGACCACCATGAGGTCCGGTTCCCACCCGGGGACCCCGTCGGCGACCGTCGCCACGAACCGGTTCCACAGGGGCGCGCCGCCGATGTCCTCGGTCGCGGTGAGACCGACCTCCCACATCCGTTCCTCGCTCGGAAGGCCCGCGTTGTAGACCTCGAGGATTACGAACGCGCTCGCCGAGCCCGCGTCGAACCCGACCGCGGTCGCTACGGTGCGGACGACCGCCTCGAGATCCTCCTCGCGGGTGGACGCCGCGACGAAGCTCGTGTTCCCTTCGAACGACGCGTGCGCGAGCCGACCGGACGCCAGGTAGGACGCGCGAATCTCCCCGCGGACGAGCGGAAGGGCGTACGCCTCCACGGCGCCCGGGCTCACAGGGCACCCGGGGTGGGTGCGGGGGTCCTCGAGCGGGTACCAGAAGGGCGCCCGCGTCTCGTCCACGGACTCGTTCAGCCGATCCGCGAGCCATAGCGTGAGGTTGTCGGCCTCCGAGCGGTCCGCGAACCCCGGGTCGGGCCAGACGAGGACGGGGGTTGCGGTCGCCGTCGCCGGAGGGGAGGCGAGGAGGAGTAGGGTCGCGACGAACGCCAAAGCGCCGAGTCTCATCGCATAGGCATGGGAAACGAGGGACTTGAGGAGATTGGTTCTCGATTTTGACCCCAAGGAAGGCGTGCCTCCGGGAGTGAAACCAAGGATGAAGGTCGAGGGCCCCGTGCCCCCTGCGATGTCCTGTGCGCCTGCGATCTCCGCCGGCGAGATGCGATGCGTTCGCGTGCACGGAACGGAGGAGTGTACTTGTCACCTGCGTCTGAAGTCCCCATGCGCGTTGTCCGACGGCACTCCGGTTGTCCCCGTCGCGTCAGCACGTCAACCCCTCCGTCATCCATGGCTGAAAGGGCGTCAGCGATCGGCGTTTGGGCTTTTGATGACCGCAGATATGATATCGGACCGTTAGCAATTCGTCCGCTATGCCCCCTCGACTACGCGTCTATGTCGCTTCGCCCTACGGCTTCGCTGAAAGCTCGCAAGATTTCATGAGGAAGCTAGTCACCTTGATTCTGGATGAGGGCCTCGAACCGATTAACCCGTGGGATCTTACGGACACAAAGGAAATCCGCGCGGTGCAAGAGATGCGGAACCCCGAAGAAAGGCGCAGGGCATGGCAGACATTGAACACGAAAATCGGGGAACGAAACAGGGAGGGAATCGACTCCTGCGAGATCGTCTTGGCGTGCCTAGATGGCCCGGATGTAGATTCTGGAACCGCGAGCGAGGTCGGATACGCGTTCGGCAGAGGAAAGAAAGTCATCGGCTATCGCGGTGATTTTCGGATGAGCGGAGACAATGAAGCCTCAGTCGTCAACCTACAGGTCCAGTACTGGATCGACGCTAGCGGTGGGAGCATCGTCAGATCCTTTGGTGAGCTGCCCGAGCAGCTGCGAACACTCCGTCGCGACATGCCACCTCGGCCCGGGGCCCTGAAGCGGAGTTGACTCGCGAGTTTCGTGGTTCAGAACCATTCTTCTTCTTGCGATCCACGGCGCTCGTTTTGTCGCTGACTTTCGCGGAGCAGATTAGTCCTGGGATGGCGATAAGCCCGATTCCTAATCCAGTCTTCAGCGGGTTCCTCCCGACGGTTGAACAAGTTATCAAGAACCCCGACAAACTCGTCTACCTTCTGTGCGATCACCCGCAGGTCAATCGTCCGGTCACTGTCCTTCAAGCGGACGCGTGAGACTGAAGGAACCCAAGTCGCCCCATGGGGCCGAGCAAGCCCCAGCTCCTCGAGGCGCTGTAGGAGCATTGCCAATCGAGGAACGCACTCGCGTTCGATTTCCTCGGCTTCCTGGCGGAATTGCTCGAGCTCGGTCAAGATGCGACGGCTCTCCGGGTCCTGAGACGACCTTGTAGGGGCCGAGGCCAAGAACGAAACACCTCGGGCACGTGCGGTGACTCGCAAGCGATAGGAATTGACCCTTGCCCTCAGATAATACGCGCTCAAGACTGCCAAGAGGTTCTGGTAGCGCTTCCCGACGGCGTACCCCCTCGAGCGTAAGACAGCCATCGCAGCAAGACAAAGAAGCGCGTTGTCGGTTCCGTCTTTCAGGCAGGTCATATTCGAGGGGACGAGTAGATTCCTAGGAAGAACCTCCTCTTCACCTTCTTCCAGCAGCACAGCTGTAGCTTTTCGACGAAGGAAACGACGTTCGTACGCCCACAGGTTGCGGGCCAAGGACAAAACCACTATCGGAGAGTCGACCTCGCTGGGGGCGATGTTGTGCTTTCCAGCCGCTGCCCGGCTGAGGACCACCGAGTATGCGATATCGATCAGACTGTCGGTGGCTAGCGTCTGCAGAAGCTGGACGGCACTGTCCAATGCCTCGAGAGCTGGGCCGGCGTGCGCCTCTCGGACCGCGGCGAGGGCCCCAGAATTACGGACGGTCAGGGGCTGTTCTCCGCGTTCATTGGGATGAGGATTCCGAAGAATCCACTTGTGCCGCTCGAGGATTTGTGCATTCCCCTCCGGCTCGGGACCGAAGAGGTAGATTCTTACCAGAAGAGGGGTGGACTTGTTCCACACCCGAATTTCGAAGAGAGACTGGACCGAGATTAGGATCTTCGTGAAGGCGGTCGTTCCAATTACTCCTCCGGCAATGCAGGAAAAAACGAGGGCATAGAGTTCATGAAGATTGCTGACGACGAGTTTTCCCTGGTGGAGCGCCGACATGGCACGAACACGTTCGAGCGTTTCATCAGCGCGCGTGAACGCATCAGGCATTCGCTATCACCTTACTAAGCAGATCCCGGTGTCGTTTGTCAGGAATGCTCCAAAGCTGAGCACGTTTCCCCACCCCCCCCGTTTGAGAAGGATGGCGCCGTACGACGTGAGCCCTCGAGAGGCGAAACGCCTCGCCAAGTGATTTCAAGTACAAGCTGACAGTTCCCGCAGAGAGGCTTGTTTTCACACAGATTTGGGCTGTCGTGAGCTCTTCTCCGGATAACAACACTTCCAGCACCCGAACGGCTGCGCGTCGCTGGTTCATCAAGCGCTCGACAGCGCTCTCCAGTTCCACAAGCGTTCTCTCAGATCGGCTTTCTTCTTGGTGAAGGTCATATTCCCCGGCGTCCTTGAACTCCTGCTGGCATATCTTGTTCACCTGCTCTCGAATCTTCCAATTTTCAGTGTCGATGTACACGTACAGGACCTCCAGTTGCCGGTACCGCTCCCCGTACCGTTCGAGCGCTGCCTCTTTGAGTCCTTCATCCAGAAACTTGTGACCCTCCACTGGGAGGCGGAGGTAGTCCTTGGCCGGTGGCACAATCGGGTATCCGATCAGGGCGTTGCGCCCAGTAGCCTCGCGGAGTGTGTTGAGAAAGCGACCGGCCTCAGGAGGACTTCTCCGGAAGGCGTCGTAGTGTCGTTGCGCTTTTGGCCCAGTCACGTTAATCGAGAAGCACCTCTTGTACAACTGCCGATGTGCGAGGCGGGACGCAAGTTCTCTGCCCCGGAGTGCATCGGAGTCGCTTTTCACCCATAGTGAATCGCCGTGTGCAAGGGCATGGAGGAGCTCGTCATCGCCTAGCACATAAAGCGCTGGGAACGCGTCGCCTTTCAAAGTCAATCGAACTGCGTCAATGAGCATGGCATTGGCCGCCATCACCGCGTGATGAAGATAGGCATGACGGAACAGATACCACCGGCCCTTGATTACGTCCTCAACCGCACTGAGAATGATTTGATTGTCGCGCACGACGAGTCGGTCCGTGCCGTCTCTTTCTTCCAGCATGAATCCGCTGTAGATGGCGTCGTCATACGAGGCGCTAGGAAAGCCGAGGAAAGCGCTGTCACGTCGGATATAGTCCAAATTGTCCGCGTCGACGATCCCAGAGACTAGCTCGCTGAGACCAGGTCGCTTATTGCTGAGAATCGCGCCAACTTCGGAGCGGGTATCCTGATCGAGAACATCCGCGACGAACCGGACGCTTTCCAATTCCCTCGGGTTCGCGCTGCTGAACTTGCTCCAGTAGTCCTGTATTCTACCATCCAAGACGAACTGCGTCACATCCTCATGAAGGGGCATGAATTCCGCGGTGAACGACGGCTCAAGTACGTGGGCGAAGCAACTATGGGCCACATCGTGCAGCAAGGCGGCGAGCCCCAAGAGCCGCTCCTTCTCACGTGAATACGGAAGATTGCTCTCCTTGATAACTCTCCGGGTCGCATGGAGCACTCCGATGCTGTGAGCGAGGCGTGAATGAGTAGCTCCCGGGTACACCAGGTACACCAGGTGGAGCTGACGCAGGCGGTTCAAACGCTGCATCTCAACGGTCTCGAGAACCTCGTATTCCTCCTCCGTGAGCGCCACGTCGCCATGCACGGGATCTCGAACGTACTGCATTCCAGGAGCCCTATAGGCGTCCTCATGGTATTAAACTTTCTCGAAATTATGAGTACTATCTTTGAGAAATGCGTCAAAGTTCATGGGATTGTCTGGAGGCAAGCGATGCCCATTTCAACCATTAAAACAGGATCCATGCAGGCTCTGAGCGTGAGGAGATCCGACGCCAATATGGCAAGTTTTGATGACGTGACCCCTGTTTATCTTTGAATTAGTCGCAAGACTTATCCCGGTGTGGAGCCATGACACGGGCGAATGAAGTCGGCTGGCATGCGACGGCTCCTACAACGCTACATGCGCACACCCGCAGGCTCGCAGACCTTACGTTTCCTCGAAGAGGTCCCTCTCCTCACGGCCTTCGCACTTATGATCCTGGCTACTCGAATCCTCTTGGAGCCCATGATCCCCACTGACTTCCCTCAGATCAAGATTGCGCTCTGGCTGCTGACCTGGATCGCCTACCTGTTGGCAGTCGCGAAAATCGTTAAGCTTGGCGTGAAAGACCTGCTCGGGGCTGGAACGGCGTAGAAGTCGAGGATCTGGCGGCGGTGGAGCGCCCGTCCTCCGCGCGAGGTTTACCCACCGCCGTCCCGTGTCACTCTTTGGGGACGCCCAAGTTGTCAACGACATTCGGGTCTGGATCGGGCTAACTCTTCGTGTTCCTCACATCTTGCCTTTACCCGCTGATAATTCGGTACAGGCTCCAAGACCGCCATGACAAAATCCACTTTCTCAGAGACCCAGGGCTGGCCAAGACCTCGAACGGCTCTGGCGGCGAGATGGACAGGCGGCTGAGCGACGGTCCTCGCGACCTCTGTCTCTGCACCATCAAGGCTGAGGGCGGTCGATGAGAAGCCTAATCTTTTCGCGCTAGTGGGACACGCCGAGTCCCCACGAGCGCGCGGAACCTGAGCAACGGGGTTCCTCAAGCCCTCCTGAGCACCACGTCGCCCTTGTCGTTGACAAAGTAGACGATCGTGTCTCCGATTTCGAGCCCCTCTTGCGACCTCTTGTCGAGCAATTCCCTCACGTCCTTGAGGAGGGCAATCTTCCAACCTGCAGTCACCTTGGTCGTTCCCAGAATCCGCTCGGCCATAAGGGAGGTTCCGGGCCGAAAGAGACTCAAAAGGTATTTCCGGCCTTGGGACAATTTAGGTCTTGAGGCCTAAAAAGGTCTGGAGGTTTGGAACGATGGAATCCGACACGCCAGAATGCGGGATTTGCGGTCAGCCCCTTCTGCAGCCCGGGGAAGCGGATCGGCACAGAATCATTCATCTCGTTCCTGCTAGCCTAGCCGCGCCGCCGCATTGCGATCACCCCCCAATCTTCGTGCTCCTGTGGCAGGGACTTGTCGAGATCGTTCCCCTCGTGGTCGACACCACGTCCAGGCGCGTGCCCAAGATACCGTGGGCCTCGGACACGTTGCCCATCCCTGTGAGGAGGGTAATCGAGGTGCAGAACCTCAAGGATTCAAGGAGCGACGGACCGCACTATCCCCGGACCCTGGAGGGAGCGGGGGCCCTTGATCGCCTCTATCACCGGCTCGGCGGACCCAAGGCCCCACTGGAGACGGTTCCTGAGAAGAGGGGCCCCGGATTGCCTCCCTCGGACTGCACATGCCCGATCTGCGGCTTTGCGGTCCCGTTCAACCGCAAGGTCTGCCCGGGTTGCGGCGAGCCGTTCGAAGTCCCCAAGTCCGGCTATCGGGATGCAGTTGACTACGGCGACTACCCGAGCGACGATACTGACAGAGGAGAAGGCAACTGATGAGGGAGGCCACGAAAGGGGGGCTGACAATCGAGGCCGGAAGGCGATCACGGACGTGGTCGGCTCCACCGGGACGGAGCAGGGCACGGTCCCCTGGCCGCGAACAAGCCTTGAGACGAACCGCTTGGCGGACATCGTGTTGACCCGTGCGGAATGCTTCCCCGCGACGTTCCGCCCTTCCGGGAGGGAGCAAAGCCCCCCCGCGGGCCTGTCGGATTACAGGTGCATTCCGCACACGGCGCGAGGGACGGGGACAGGTTGGCCGGGGCGACCCTCGCGCGCACGCGCGCGCGCGAGGGATCGATTAAAATCGAACCCCCCCGTATCTCCCTCATACATTTAGACGATCGATTAAAATCGTCTGGTTCTTTAAAACTAATTCTTCCGGCGCATGATGGAGGCCCCGAAAAACCTTGGGGCCTTGGAACGGAAGCCCTTCAAAGACCCAACCCATGGGATAGGGCTTCTTGACCGGGAGAGACGCGGAAAGCCCGAAGCACTGTAAGGGACGCGCCGATGAGACCCGGCCCCATGCGCAACAGGGGACCGACTCTCCGGACTGAGCCGGGGTCAGCGAAGGAGCCCAACCCGGAGCGCTAGGAAGGCCGGCGAGAGCCGATGGAGAGTGACTAACCCACGAGTTGGGGACTCGGGACACCAACCCTACGGTGGCGGGAATCCGTGCGAAGGCACGGACCGGCCTCGTAGAACCCGCCTCGCGAGAGGTGTGGGAACGCCAACAGTACCCTACGGTGCAGGCAAGGTCGTGAGGAGCCCTAAAATGGCGTCGATCCACGGCCGAGTACGTGAGGGAGAGACACTCCGGCGAGCCCTTCCGAAAGGGCGATGACGCGGAGAGAGGAACGGATCAGGAGGCTACGCCGGGAGGCGGACCACCGTTCGGGAGGTGAAAAACCGATGGTCTACACGCCGGAGATGCGGACGCAGGTCCGCGCGAAGGCCGTGGAGGTGTACAAGCAGAACCTGACCGAGTGGGTCGAGCGCGGCGCGGTTCTGACGGAGACCGACGGCGGCCGAGTGCGGGCGGAGTTCGTCATCGGCGGGGAGGTCTACTCGCCCATCCCGCCGTTCCCGAAGGCCTACTTGGCCGACGCGGGGACGAAGCGGGAGGGGAGCTGGACGCGCCGAACGCTGACGAACTTGGACGGCTACATCACGAAGGCCCAGATCGAGGCCGACGTGGCGGACGCCGTGGCGGGCCTGCCCCTGGACCCCTCCAGGATGTAGGCGGCCGATCGAGCGTGGACGGCGCTATATCCGTCCTTTTCCTCGGGTGGCGCGCGATGATGCTGGAGCGACGAGCCGGACGCGTCGCGGACACCAGCCGCGGAAATTCGATGCGGCGCCGCGTCAGGGTCCCACGACGCGCAGGCGGTAAGACCGCATCGCTCTCGGGTGGTTGAACGGACCTCAGCGCCTACTTTGAGATCGCAGGACTTGGGCCGAAGGCCGAGGAGAGCCGCCTCGCGACGGAATGGTTCTACCGGCGAGAGCGGGAAGGCTGGACGGAACTCGACCGCCTCGGAGTCCCGCGCCAGCGGTGGCGGGACATCCGGACGTCGGGCGAGTGGGACGCGTTCTACTGCGCCGTGTGGGCTTCCACGATGAAGGCCCTCGCGGACGCGTCCGGTCTGTCCGTCTCCCGAATCGCCAAGGCCCTCGGGGACAAGAGCCCGTTCGGCGTCCGCCACATATGGTAGGACGCCCCTTTCGGGTGGTTGAACGACACGGAGCACAGGAATCGCAGCGAGTCGCGAGGTCGAACGGCTCCGCATCCGGGAGGCCGAGGGGATCGGCGGGCCCGCGGTGCGGTGCGGCGTATGCCCGGACCGGCACTGGATCCCGGCGGAGGAGGCGGAACCCTTCTACCCGGAGGCCGTGACCGTGCCGCGCGAGTCCGCGCGGCCGTCTGCGGAGGCGACGGACTTCGTGGACGACAAGGGCGACGTGGTCTACGTCTGCCCGGCGCAGAGCCTCGCGAACTGAACCAAACCGTCTTCCCCCTTTTTCGGGTGGTCCGTTGAACCCCCCCACTCGGCGGGCCATCCTCGACTTTTCCGGGGGGTCTGAGGCATTGGGACCCGGCGGTTTGGGAGCAAAGTCCTCCTTCGGGATGGCGCGCAACCTTCGTAGACGCGAGCTCCTGGAGATCCGCCGCCAAGGCCACGAGGAGTACCTGCGGAACCACTTTGGGCCGAGCTACACGCTCCGGATTGAGGGCGACGAAGCCGTCGTCCGGGGCCTGTGGGGAACGCTGACCGTGCGGATGCCGAGGGACGACCTCTGGGACTGGTACGCTCTCCGCAAGCGGGGCTTCTGAGCCCCGCATCCTTCGGGCGTGGTAGATCCGGGACCTCGGGGTTTCCGTTGAGGGCACCGTGGAGAACCACGGAACGACGTGTGGCGACGACGAGGATATACGAAGCGCCGCCGGAGACGGCGGCGCGAGGCTCGGGTGGTGACTTGAGACTCCAACTGATTCGCATCCACGAGGACGGAACGTGCGCCCGGTGGGACTGCAGCCCGGAGACCCTCCGGCTCGTGCTGATCATCCCGGCACGGCCGAACGTCGAACGGCTCCGCGGCCGCGCCGTGGCCCCCGAGGCCGGGGGACCCTTTTCGGGTGGTGAAGATGGGGCACAAGCCGGACGGTTGGCCGGCGCTCGTCGAGGCGCTTCGCGTCGCCTCGGCGGGACTCCGTGAGGCCGCGCGCCAGACGGACGATGACAACGTCTACTTCCCGCCGCGGGCGAAGGGCGAACGGCAGCCCGTCGGGTTGCGGGGACACGTACGTCTGCGGGACCTCGCGGATCTCGTTGAATACGTCGCGGACATGCTCGAGCCGTGACGCCTCTTTCGGGTGGTGATCATGGGAATGCGATTCGATCCGCCGAAGTGCCCGGAATGTGGCGAGGATCCCCTCGGGACTCTGGAGGACCTCACCGGACGCGCCGAGTTCTCCGAGCAAGAGGACGGGGCGTACGAGTATTCCGGGAGCACGGAAGTCTTCTGGGACGGTCAGATGACCCGGACCGATGAGGAGGGAAAGGTCGCCCTCCTCTGCGAGAACGGCCACGACTGGTTCGCAACGAGGATGGAGGGCCACGCCCCGCTTTTTCGGGTGGCGTAGATTGGTTCCGGGACTTGAAATCTCCGAGGGCCTCTGAGCCTCTTTTTCGGGTGGCGAGCGGATGGTGACGGACACGTTCCTGTGGACGCGGCATGCCGTGGAAGGTCGGCGAGGCTGCCGGGCGAACCGACCGGGTGACGGTTGCTCCGTCGGGAGAACGCTGTATGCCAAGGCTGGGTTTTCGGGTGGTGACATGTGGGAAGACATCCCGCGCACGAACGGCGGCTACCATGTGATCCTCATCGATCCGCCGTGGCCGTACCGGCAGGCTCTCCTGTCGAAGAAGACCCGCGGGGGCGCGGCGAAGCACTACAACGTCCTCACGATGGAAGAGATTGCCGCCCTGCCGATCCCGGAGCTCGCGGCCGGCGACGCGCAGCTGTGGTTGTGGACGACGAACGCGCACCTCCCGACCGCATTCGAACTCGTCCGCACGTGGGGGTTCACGTACAAGGTCATGCGGACGTGGACGAAGACGAACGGCTTCGGCGGCGGCTACTGGCTCCGGGGGCAGACGGAGCACCTCCTCCTCGCGATCCGGGGGAACGCGCGGTTCTGGAAGACGGGACCCCACGGAGCGGCCGGGCACAACGTCTCGACGGCGATCCTGGCCCCGCGGGGCGAGCACAGCGTGAAGCCGCCCAGGTCGTACGCGGACATCGAGTTCCTCAGCAGCGAGCCGCCCGGGCTCAAGCGCCTCGAGCTGTTCACCCGGGGGCGGCGCCAGGGATGGACGTGGCACGGGAACGAGCGGAGCGACACCGTACAGGGGGTCCTGGGCGGACCCTGATCTTTCGGGTGGTGCACATGAGGACAGATACGAAATCCGAGGTGGTCGCCCTCGTCGAACGGAACCCGGGCGGACTGACGTTGAAGGACATGGCCCGGCGGATCGGCGTGAGCCGCGTCGCCGCGCGCTATCACGTCCTCCATCTGTGGCGGGAACGCGTCGTCCGCCTCGAGCGACAGAACGGAGTGCGAGGCTACCGGGGCTTCCGGCTCATCGTCAAGCCGAAGTCCGTAACCGTTGTCGTCCACATCCCGCATTTTGCGCCGCACTCGATCGGACATCGGCTGGCGCGGGAACTCGCGCACGTCCATCGGGCGAACGAGGACACGTACCTCGCGCCGCCCGGGACCATGCAGACCGCGCTCGCCGGGGCGGTCGGGATCACCCGGGCCCACGCGTCGATCGAGCTGAGGCGGTTGATCGACCGGGGATACGCGGAGGTGCTCCTGCGGCATGTACCCGGAGTCAACACGCGACGCAAGACCTATCGACTTACGATGGCCGGGTTCCGCGCGCTCATGGAGACCGAGGGAGGCGAGACCTGCGAGCACCTCGAACCCCTGTTTGCCGCGGAACGCAAGGCGATGCGCGAGCGATCGCTCGAGGAAGAGAGTGGATGGATGCTTCCCGAGGCGGCCGCGTAGGCGGTCCGGCCTCCTTTTTTCGGGTGGTGAACCGATGTACGAAGAGTACCAAACAGTGGTGAAGCGTTCGATCGTCGAAAGCCGCGCCGGGCTCGTAGAACCGACGGAGCCCGCACGGGATGAGGCAGAGGAGACCGTCCTCCACGAGGAAGACGACAAAGTCGACCTCGAAGCGGCCGACGCGGAGGAGGAGTCGGTTTTGGCGGCGGAAACGGGTCCGGAGCCAGACACGGAACAGATCGAGGAGGACGACGAGGCCGTGGAAACGCCTGGGGAACCCGAGCCCGTGGCGCCCAAGGCGGTCATGACCGCGGACATCGTCGCGGACGCGAAGGTGTTGCGGACGTTCCTCGAGCAGGTCGAGGCCGTGACCGACGAAGCGAAGGTCCGCCTTGAGCCCGACGGGATTCACGTGACCGCGGTGGACCCCGCGCACGTCCAACTGGTCGAGATAACGTTGCCGCTCGACAGCCTTGAGCAGTACCGCGTGTTCGAGGACGGACGGCGGGCGGTATCGCCATGCGACCTGGGGCTCGACGTCGAGAAGCTCCTCGGCGTGCTGAGGAAGCTGAAGGGGAAGGTCTCGTTGGCCTTCCGCTTCGGCGGCGTTCCGAACGAGCGGCTCGAAGTCACGCAGGGCGGATCGTCGAGGGAGATGGGGCTCGTGGACACGGCGGGGATGACTGATCCGAGAATCCCCATTCTGAACTTTCCTGCGAAGGTCGCCCTCGACGGAAAGTCGTTCCTGGACGTGCTGAAGGACGCGGGCGAGGTCTCGGACCATCTCGCGGTCACGGTGACCCCCACGGCATTGCGGTTCGAGGCGGAAGGGGATGTTGACCGCTACCGGCACGAGTTCCCGGCGGGCACGGACGCGGTGGAATACGTGACCACGGTCACCGAGGACTATCGCTCCCTGTTCCCGCTGGACTACCTCGTGAACATCGCGAAGACGGTCAGACAATCGAGGCTCGTCCTGTGGCTTGGGACGGACTTCCCGCTGCGGATCGATTGGGATGGGGAGACGCGCGGCACGTTCCTGACCGCTCCGCGGATTGAGCAACCAGACTGATCGAACGTGCTATGCCTCTTTGAGGCCTGACCGGCCTCTTCTTTCGGGTGGTGATGTTGAACGACGGCAACGGTGACAAGAGCGCGGATCCGCCCGAGAGTTTTATCACGGAACTCCGCAACCTGATGAATGCGTGGCGCTGGACTCCGAAGGAAATCGAGAGCGCACTCCCCAAGCTCGTGCGGATTCTCGTGGAGCTCGGCATCCTGCGACAGAACCCGGACGGGACGTACGAACCGACGGAACGCGTACAAGACGAGGCGGCGTGGACCGAGGCATGGGCCCGGGCAGAGAAGGAGGGCATCGCGGGATCCGAACCCGCCTCGTGACCCTTTCGGGTGGTGAAGTATTGGACCATGAAATCCTCAACCAGATGGTCGAACTCGCACGGACGCTCCCGAAGGTATCCGACGACGTCGTCCTGGCCCTCGTACAGCAGAAGTTCCCGAACATCGATCCGAACGAGCTGCGGCTTGCGCTGAAGGCCGAGCGTCTCATCGCGCGCCGCAAGGTCGTGGACGACGGCGAGTGGAAGCTGCTCTGGAGCCAGCCTTGTCCCGTTTGTGGCGACACGCTGCTGAACCACGCCACGAACACGGACGTCAACGAGCTCCTCGCCCTCATGGACAAGGTCCAGGGCGGGGAGATGCCGGAGATCCGGGCCGGGCCGATGAAGTGCCTCAAGTGCGAGTGCTTCATCTCGCGCGTCGCCCTGTTCCAGCAGATCGTCACGAAGGCGAGGAAGCGGAGGTCGTTCAAGGAACCCACGCGGATCGACCTGCCGGACGACCTGTTCGAACCGATCGTGGGCTTCGACGACATCAAGGAGATCCTTCGGAGGTCGCTGACAAGCCAGCGTCCCGTCCACCAGCTCCTCCATGGGCCCCCGGCGAGCGCCAAGACATTGTTCGCCCTTGAGCTGGAACGCGTAGGGGCCGCCCGGTACACGCTCGGCTCGTCGTCGAGCAAGGCGGGTCTTCGCCAAATGCTGATGGAGGACCAGCCCAACGTCCTCATCATCGACGAGCTGGACAAGGGCAACCGGAGGGACCACTCCGTCCTGCTGTCGGTCATGGAGACGGGGATCCTCGTCGAGTCGCTGTATGGGCGCCACGACGGCGTCCGCCTCGAGACGCGGGTCTTCGCGACCGCGAACGACAAGACCGTGCTGCCCACGGAACTCCTGAGCCGGTTCGGCGGGGGGCTGTGCATCCGAGCGTATACGGCGGAGGAGTTCCTCGCGGTCGCCTCCCGCGTCCTCATGATGCGCGAGGGCGCACCCGAGGACATCGCCAAGGTGATCGCGATCGCGACCCTCCAGCATCTCCGCTCCCGCGACGTCCGGGACGCCGTGCGGGTCTTCCGCCTGGCGCAGACCGTCGAGGAGGTCCCACGCATCGTGGAGATCCTCCACAACCGCCGATAGGCGGACTTTTTCGGGTGGTGAGGATGACGAAACCGCAGCGCCGGGAAAACTCAGCAAGTCGGCGAATCGGCCGTCGAGGTTTTTCGCGTGGCGCGGGGGAGTCCTGAGGAACCCATGCTGAAGGTGGAGAAGTCCCGTCCTAGCTCGGATGACAGCCATGAAAGAAACGCGTCACCTGCCTCCTTCCCGGATCCGGTATGAGCGGAACCATCCGACGGTCTCCTTTCGGGTGACCCTCGACGAGCGACGACGCCTAGAGGCTTTCATGAAGAAGACGGGACAGCCGCTGCGCGCCGTCGTCGTCCAGACCCTGGGACTTCTCGAGGCGAGGATCGAGAAGATTGAGAAGGCACGCAAGGACGGGTACCGCGCGGGGTGGGGTCGGTTCGAAGCACCCTGTTCAGTCTGCGGCAAGCCCTTGAAGTTCGACATCAAGACCGAAAGGGACGCCAAGGATGCCCTCATGGCGGCGTTCGCCCACTGGCGCCACACCACCGAATGTTGGAAACAGTGAACGTCCCCGCGACAACCGACCAAGGGGTGTAGATTGCCCTACGGATTACCCTGGGGTTTGCCACACGGATTGCGACATGGATTGCCGCACGGGATTGCCATGGGTGATCAGCCGTCGCCTTATGCGCGCGTAGCGCGCGCTCGCGCATCATGCGCGCGCGGCGGCCATTTTTCAGCGCCGGGGTACGTGACGGGGACTCGGTCGTGGAAAAACCGCAATCAGACCCGCGGGAGGCAGGGCCGTTGGGCCGCCCAGTAGACGAACCTCTCGTGGTCGGGTGGGATCACGCTGGTTGTGACCGGAGACCGGTCCGCCCAGAACCGCACCTCAGCCAGGGGGAACCCGCTGCACTGCGTGACACGGGCCTTCACGTTCCGCCTGTCGTACTCGAACCCCCACGACGCGAGCTTTTCGGAGACTGCGGCATACGACTCGTACCCGAATTCCGCCCGGACCTCCTCATTTGCCCGAGCGATGACCCCGAGCGGGACGGTCGGCGCGGGACCGCCGCCGCGGGCGACGCCGTCGAGCCACGGGAAGTACGTGTCCCGCTTCTCCAGGGGACGTCCCATCTCAACCTCCATCCGCCTGTGAAATGACTCCGGGGTTTCGATGATCTTCATCGCCAACAGTACGCCCGCCGCCGTACTTCAACTCGCGGGTGTTCTCAGCGGGGAGCCATGCTGATGCGGACGCCAACGCTACTCGTCCGGCAGTGAGACCGACCCGAACGGAATCATTCCCCACCGCCTCCAAGAGGGAGCGGAAGCGGATGGCAATCTACACACGAGTGAGCACGGAAGACCAAGCCCGGGAAGGGTTCAGCCTCGCCGCCCAGGCGAAGCGGCTTCGCGCCTTCAGCGCGTCGCAGAGGTGGATGGTCACGTCGGAGTACGTCGACGACGGCCAGACGGGCCGGGACGTGAGGCGCCCCGCGTACCAGCGCATGCTGGAAGAGCGCGACGCTTGGGACGCGATCCTCGTCTTGAAGATGGACCGGATCCACCGGAACTCGCGGCACTTCATGGCGATGATGGACGACCTCCGCCGGTGGGGGAAGGACTTCGTGTCCGCAACCGAGTCGCTGGACACCAGCACGGCGACGGGGAGGTTTGTCGGGGACATGCTCCAGCGGATCGCGCAGTTGGAGTCGGAGCAGACGGGAGAGCGCGTGCACATGGGCATGAAGGAAAAAGCCCAACAGGGCGGCTTCAACGGGATGAGCGCGCCCTTCGGGTACGAGGTCCGTCGGGGCCGGCTTGTCCTGAATCGTCGGGAGGCGGCCACCGTCCGGCGGATCTGCGCGTGGCGGCGCCAGGGACGGACCCTGGCGTGGATCGCGACGCAGCTGAACACGCAAGGCATCCCGACGAAGAAGGGGAAGTCGTGGACGAAGCGCCAGGTGTTCCGCGTCGTCCACAACCCGCTGTACCGCGGCTCGCTCCACTGGGACGACATCGTGATTCCTGGAACCCATCCGGCGATCGTCGCGTGGACGCCAAGGACGAGGAGGCGAGGTGCACGGGGAAGTTGAAAGCGGGACATCGGACGATCGCGGGGGTCGTGTCCCAAGACGTGCACGACCGTCTGCTCGCTCTGCAACGGAAGCGGGGGATTCCCACAATGTCGCGCACCTTGGGCGTCGTGCTCCAAGAGTGGGCCAGCGGAGTCGCATCCGGCGGCCTAAAGCCGGTAGCGGAGGGGGGAGAAGGTGCCGAAGGGTCTGACGGCGACCCGAGCTTGAAGCCCGTGGAACCGCGCGACATGACGCTGTCGCTTTGGCAAGAGGTCCGCGGCCTCGTGACGGAAGTCCGGCAAGAAGGCCAGCACGTTTGCGTCGTTCTCGGGGATCGCGGCGACCTCCTCGCCGTCCGCCTGCCCAACATTGCGGGAGGACCCCGAGTCTCGGCGGGCTCGAGGGTCGCGATCCTTCGAACGGACACGTCGCACGGATACGTGGTGCGATCCCTCGGCTAGAAGCCGAGTCGCGGCACGCACACGAGGTACGCCTTCCGCACTTCCTCGGCGTCGATGTGGTCGTACACATCGATCGCCTCGTTCCTCGCGTCACCCCGCAACCACTTGATGAACTCCCTCGGCATTCCGTTCCGCCGCAGCATCGTCGTGAAAAAGTGCCGGAACACATGAGGCGTGACCCGCCTGCCGGGATCCTTCTCGCCCGCGGCTTGGAGCCCGCACGCGACGGCCTGGCAGACGACCGCCTCGTACACGCCCTGGCGGCGGAGTCGGCCTCCGTGCTGGCCCACGAACAGGGCGGGCTCCCCCGGCCGGAGAGCGTACTCCTCCCGCGCCTGCAACCACGCCTTCAACGCGTGCGCGCACTCGTCGTCGACGAACACGAGGCCGTTCGACCGCTTGGGGTGCGGCCTCAACCGGATCGAGCCCCGGACGAAGTCCACGTCGCTCACGTCCATCCCGATCAGCTCCTCCCGCCGCACGCCCGTCTTCGCGAGGACGAGCATCATCGCCCGGTCCCTCGGGTCCAGCGTGGAGCCGATCAGGAGGCGCGTCTCCTCCACCGTGAGGAGGCGGCGGACGCCGTCGTCCTCGCCGCGACGCTTCTTGTAGTCCCGGAGGTACCGCTTCCGGAAGGGTGGCACGGGGTTCGCGGGCAGCAGCCCCTCATATTGCAGATAGTCGCACATCGCGGACAGGGCGCTGAAGTAGGCGCGGACGGTCTTCGCCTTCACCCCGCGGGCGATCACGAACCGGAGGACCTCCTTGAGCAGGTCCGCGTCGACGTCCCCGAACCCCTTCTCTCGCGACTCGAGGAACCCGGAGAGGATGCCATCGTACGACAGGTACGCGCGCAACGTCTCCCTCGTCAGGCCGCGGAGGGCCGCATCCTCCGCGAACGATTCCAGGAGCGACGCGTTCGTCGGGCGCGGAAGGGCAAGGACGATCGTCACGCCTTCCACCTCCAGCCTCGCGGCGTGGCTTCTGCGAGCCCGTACGCCTGGAGGTTCTCGAGCTGGAGGTTGATTGCCCGAACGCCCTGCGTATCCGTCAGGCGGATTCGCAGCTTGTCGAGCAGATCGTTGGAACCCCAGACGCCGCCGGAGCGAAGGAGCTCGATCAGGTCCTTCTCGTACTGCTTCACCCTTCGCGCCTCCGGGCCGTTGAGGAACAGCTCCGCGCGGTAGCGGCGCACCTCGTCCTCGAGCTTCTCGACGAGTGCGTGCGCCATCTTCTTCTCTTCGGAGAGGCGCTTGCTCGCCTCGCGCAGCTCGACGTTCTCCTTCCACAGGTCCGCCCTCGCCCCGAACGTCTCGTCCTCCGCGCCACGCACGTGTTCCTCGACGACGCTCAGCATCCAACGCGAGAGGGACAAGCCCGCCTTCTCCGCGAGCTTCTCCCACTTCCTCCGGTGCTCCTCCGTGGGGACGTACACCCAGACCGTGCGCTTGCGGATCGTCTCCGTCTTACCGCCCTTCGACGGCATCGCTCAGGTCATGGCGCGGAGGGTATCAACTTTGCTAGTAAAAGGATGCGTGGGCCAGGATTCGAACCTGGGAACCCCTGCGGGAGCAGATCTTGAGCCTGCCGCCGTTGGCCGTGCTTGGCTACCCACGCGTCGCTCCGCACCGCCAAGGGACCAATAAAGGTTTCGGGGAAGCCCCCGGCCAATCTATAAGTATAATGACTTCCATGTAAGTCATGATGCGCCCCGCGAAGCGCCGGTACACGACCCTCCCTGTCCGCACGGAGACGTTGCGCCGACTAAGAGGCTACAAGGTTGGCGGCGTCAGCTACGATCGACTCGTCAACGACCTACTTGACGCCCACCCGCCCGAAGAGTTTTTCCTGGAACACTTGCGGAGGTTGAACCGGGAACCACGACGGGCCTGGTCTGACATACGAAAGGAACTCGACCTCTGAGGCGATGCGCTGTCGGACTTTGAAATCGAGTTCACGGTCAGCGCGGAAAGGGAGTTCCGAAAGCTGCCACGAGACGTCCAACGAAGGTTCGCCGCAGCGTTCAATCTTCTAGCAAGAGATCCCGAACGTCGACGGCCCAAGTGCGACATTCGGCTTCTGTCGGGAACCGCGAATGCCTGGCGCCTCCGGGTAGGAGACTACCGGGGCATCTACGCGATCGAGGGCCCCAAGATCGTGTTCACAAGGTTTGGCCATCGCAGGGACGTATACCGCAGCTAGAGGCGTCTCCGCCGCATTGGTCTACAAGATGCACGCTGAAAGTCCGGAGTTGGGGAACGGGCCGTGGTTCGCTCCCGGGCCCAAGAGCCTCAGGAGTTCGGTCTACAGAAACTCCCAATCCTTCAGCACGTCCTCGAGGTTCGGTCGCCCGATCTCGTCGAGCTCGTAGCGAACGCGCAGGATCGGCTTGCTCACCTTCACGAGGCGCCGGAGGTCGACGGGCGTCCCGCTCAACACAACGTCGCAGGTGGCGGCCTCGATCGTCTGCTCGAGCTCGCGGACCTGCTTGTCCCCGTAGCCCATCGCCGGGAGCACGTTCTGCAGGTGCGGGTACTTCTTGAACGTCGACTTGATCGACCCGACCGCGAACGGACGCGGGTCCACGATCTCGGACGCGCCGAAGCGCTTGGCGGCGATGTAGGCGGCCCCGTACGCCATCTGTCCGTGCGTGACCGTCGGCCCGTCCTCCACGACGAGGGCGCGCTTGTTCCGGACCGGCTCGGGATCCACGACGGTGATCGGAGAGGCCGCCTCGACGATCGTCACGTTCGGGTTCACCTCGATCGCGTGGCGCTTCACGAGCTCCACGTTCTCCGGGGTGGCCGTGTCCACCTTGTTCACGATCGCCACGTCCGCCATCCGGAGGTTCGTCTCGCCCGGATAGTACCGCAGCTCGTCCCCGGGCCGGTGCGGGTCGAGCAGGACGATGTGAAGGTTCGGCTTGTAGAACGGCGTGTCGTTGTTCCCGCCATCCCACACGATCACGTCGGCCTCCTTCTCCGCAGCCCGGAGGATCCTCTCGTAGTCCACCCCCGCGAACACGACGATTCCGCGCTCAAGGTGGGGCTCGTACTCCTCCCGCTCCTCGATCGTCGTCTTGTACGTCTCGAGGTCCTCGTACGTCGCGAACCGCTCGACCGCCTGGTCTTCCAGCACACCGTACGGCATCGGGTGGCGCACGACGACGACCCTCTTCCCGTGCGCCTGCAGGATCGAGGCGATCTTCCGCGTCGTCTGCGACTTCCCCGCCCCCGTGCGCACGGCGGTGACCGCGATCACGGGGACCGTCGACTCGAGCATCGTGTCCCCCGTGCCGAGGAGGACGAAGTCCGCGTCCGCCGCGTTTGCAATCGCGGCGCGGTGCATCAGGTCCTCGTAGGAGATGTCGCTGTACGAGAAGACGCACATGTCCGCGCGGAACCGGTAGATGAGCTGCGGCAGGTCCTCCTCGTCGAAGATGGGGATCCCCTCCGGATACCGCGTCCCCGCGAGGGACGCGGGGTACCTGCGTCCGATGATCCCGGGGATCTGCGTGGCGGTGAACGCGACGACCTCGTAGGCCTCGTCGTCCCGGAACACGACGTTGAAGTTGTGGAAGTCTCGGCCCGCGGCGCCGAGGATGATCACCTTCGTGCGGTCCGTCGTCGTCCCTCCGGGGATTCCGACTCCCGAGAATCGTCGGTTCGCATATACCCTTCCGTCGCCGCCCGACCACGCCTTAAATATCTTCCTGGGGATGGCGGCGCGTGCCCTCGTACCGCATCCCGAAGGACGAGCAGGTCCTGGCGGCGTTGCGACGGGCGACGGACCTGAAACCGACCGTGGACTCCCAGCGGAAGTTGAAGCGGCTCGTGGACAAGGAGCTCCGCGACGAGGAGGGATTCCGGGTCGGCGAGGAGCGTCTCCGAAGGCTCGCGATCGACTCGAAGTGGTTCGATCTGCGCATCCTCACGCGCGAGACGGAGCGGAAGAAGGCGATCACGAAGTGCCCCGTGTGCGACGCGCGGCTCGGTCGCCTGCGGAACATGACCGTCTTCGGCGGCACCGTCACGCTCGGCTACCGATGCGCGACGTGCGGGTATTGGACGGGGCTCAAGCGCCGCGTGCCCGTGCGGTACACCTTCGTGAGGCGATGAGATGGAGGCGTTCTACGACAAGGGCATCGTCGTGCGGGAGGGCGGGCGGGAGATCGTCCTCGACCCACGCAGGAACACCCCCGGGTCCGTCGTGAGCCACGGGCACATGGACCACCTCTCGTCCGGGGGCTACATGACGCCCGGCACGCTCGACATCCTGAAGGCGCGGCGGAAGCGGGGCACGGGCATCCCCATCGAGGTCGACACGCCCGCCGAGGTCGATGGGTTCACGGTCACGCTCCGGGAGGCGGGCCACACGTTCGGCAGCGCGATGATCCGTGTCGACGACGTGCTGTACACAGGGGACTTCAACCCGGAGGGCGGGGCCACGTGCGGCCGCGCGGAGCCGGAGTGGTGCCAGACCCTGATCGTCGAGGCGACGTACGGACGCCCTTCCTACCGCTTCCCGGACAAGCGGGACACGGAGGCGGACCTCGTCGCGTGGACGGAGCTCCAGCTCGCGCGCGGGCCCGTCGCGATCGGCGGGTACGAGTTCGGGAAGGCGCAGGAGCTGATCGCCCTGATGAACCGGGCGAAGCTCGACGTCGCCGTGCCGGACCCGATCGCAGACCTTGCGGACGTCTACCGCCAACACGGGGTGAAGCTCCAGTATCGCCGCACGTCGGCGCTGTCTGAGGGAGAGGCGAGGGACCCGCGCGTGTACATCGTCCCCGGTCGGTGGCTCCGCGAGATCCCCGAGGAGGCGACGTGGCTCCCCGGAGCACGGACTGCGTACGTCTCCGGCTGGTGCACCCGGTACGACTTCACTCGATCCATGGGTCTTGACGCGCAGTTCCCCCTGAGCGACCACGGGGACTTCGACGACCTCATGGAGTTCACGGCCCATTGCCGGCCCCGCCGCGTGTACACCGTGTTCACGCACGCCGCGGAACTCGCGAAGGAACTCTCGCGGAAGCTGAAGGTCAAGGCGGAGCCGCTCGCGTCCGCGAGGAGGAGGGAAGATGCACCGTTCGGCTGAGGACGAGGCGCAGGCCAGGATTGCCCGGACGAGGGCCTGGCGGTCCGCCTGCATCATCGTCGCTCTTGGGATCCTCGTGATCGCCGGGATCACCAGAACCCTCGCGCTCGTCCTGGTTGTTCCTGGGGTTCTCTTGATCCTCGACCGGATTCGCCTCGCGCACGAGAGAGACCTGAGGAGCGGGGAACTCGGGCGCGCCCCTTCTCGCGAGGTCCGCGTTCCCGCGAACCGGGAACGGGGGTGACCCATCGTGCAGTCTTCCGCGGACAGCGATGTCGTGATCGCGAAACTGGACGACGGCGACGACCTCTTCGCGCGCCTCGTGGAGTTGGCGGCGCAGCACGGGATCGAGAACGGCATGGTCATGTGGGGGATCGGCATGCTCCGCGACTTCGAGCTCGGGTACTTCAACGGGACCGCATACGAGAGAAAGACGTACTCTGATGCGATGGAGCTCCTGGCGCTCCACGGCTCCTATGCCGGGAACGCGGATCCGAAGCTGCACGTGCACGTCGCGCTGGCAGCGCGGGACCACCGCGTCGTCGGCGGCCACCTGTTCCGTGCGCGCGTGGCGACACTGAACGAGGTGTGCATGTGGCGGCTGGGCGCGACGACGCTGGATCGCGTCCTCAACCCGAAGTCCGGGCTGAAGGAGCTCACGATCCGGTGAGGCCTCACCAGGCGAGCCGGTCGAGCTCGCGCTCCTCCCTCGTCTTCTTGCGGAACTCTCGATAGTGCTCGCGGCACAGTGCGACACGCCGCCCGACCTCGCCGTTCAGGGGCACGCCGGGGAGCGCGCCCTGGTACTTCTTCGAGGAGACGGACCGGTCGGACTCGTTGCGGCAGCCGGATACAGCGCACTGCTCCGGCTCCTCGGGCTTGCGGTGGCGCTCCGCCATTCGTCAGGGGGACCGGGGGAGACGTAGAAAAGGGCTTCGCCGGGAACCCTTAAGTCGTCGGGACGGTACGCGGCGGCGTGACGTGGGAAGACGTGTTCGACGCGGACCCGACGCACCAGCTCCCCCATCGGACCTGGTGGTGGTGGTGGTTCATCTTCTTCTTCCGCAACCCCGCGAACCCGGCACGGACGAAACAGATGGTCATCCTGTGGGGGACGCGGAACTGCCGCCGCCTGATCATCAACGGCCACCGATGGGACCACCGCGAGGACGACCTCGTGCGGACGGGGCGCGCGATCGACTGCTCGGGGATGACGGCCGCGTGGTGGTACGACGGCGCCACGATGCACGATCCGCTGTTCGTCGACGACGGGCACCTCCACGCGGAGTGGGGTGGCGGCGGACGGCTCGTGCTCGAGAACGGGAACCGGTACGCGTTCGACGCGACGACGACGCCACAGCGCGTGGCGGTCCGGAGGCCCGGCCTCGGGATCGACCTCGAGGTCCGTCCGTGGACGGAGTACCTGTCGCAGATTGTCCCGACGGGGAAGCGGTACCTCTCCCACCTCGGATACCAGATGCACAAGATCCGCGGGGTGAGGATCTCGGGGTCGATCGACCATCGGGGGAAGTCGGAAGCGCTCGAGGGGACGGCGTACTTCCAGAAGGTGCGCATCAACTCCCCGACGTCGCCGTGGTACTGGGGCGTCTTCCACGCGCCGGACGGTTCGTACATCGACTACTTCATGCCGCACCTCGGACCGCCCGCGCTCCGACGGACCGCGCGCCACGATTCGCCGTGGGACTGGGGTGAGTGGCACCTGTCGAACAGCTTCCAGTTCTACGAGGCCGCCACGAGGACGCTGCATCGGATCAAGGGCGTCCACATCGAGAAACGATACGAGGACGACCTGCCCGTGTTCCGCCTCCGCGGGGCGGGGGACGGGAAGGCCATCGACCTCGAGGCCACGTGCTACGCCCGGGCAACGTGGATCATCCGCCAGCCGGTGTTGGGACCGATCGCGAACGTGCTGCACTACAACGAGTATCCCGCGAACCTGACGCGGTTCCACTTCCGGGACGGGGGCCGACGGGTCGGCCTCGAGGACCTCGGGCCCGTCGTGGGGAACTGCGAACACTCGTGGGGCCTCGTCTGACGCGGGGCCGGCGGAGCTCAGCCCTTCATGAACTCGCGGAGCAGCGACGTCGCGTAGCATCCCTTCTGAAGTTCGAAATCCAGTCTGGCGGTGGTCCCTTCGACGACCCATCGGAGATCGCGCACGGGCGCGACGAGTTCGCGACGTGTCCCCCGGGACGAGAGGCGTGGAATCCGCGGGATCACGAAGTCCTCGGGCCGGAGGCCCTCCGCCGCCACGACCATCCGCTCGATCTCGCCCATCGACCCCGCCGCCGTCGGGGATTCGGATCCGAACAACGGCCCGCTGACGAACGCCTTCCCGTCGTGGACTTGTCGGCGCACTTTCTCCAAGTTCCCCGCGTCCACCGGCAGGGCCCGATCGCGGTCCGGGAGGCCCTGCTTGTCCAGCGGGAGCACGAGGTCTCCGTCGAGCGGCTCGTTCGGGGGGAGCCCACGACGCATCCGTTCGCTCAGCACGCGGTTGAACAGATACGATTGATAGCCGTGGACGAACATCATCTGGAGGTTGAACGGCAGCTCCTGCAGCGCGCCCACGTAGTCCCCCGGGCGGCGCACGAGGTAGTTCAGGAGCGCTTTCTCGAACGACATCACGTCGGGCATCGCGCGCAACGCCTCCCCGTAGTCGCCCGTCGCCGCCAAGTCCATGCGGGCCTCGTACGCCTCCGCGTCCTCCCCCGCGATCGGGTTCGCGACGTATGCGTCCACGGCCTCCTTGAACTCCCCGCGGACGATGTGACGCCCGACGATGTGCGTGATCGGGCGAATCGAGCCGAACCGCTGGAGGCCGAAGAAGTTCGGGAAGCCGCCGAGGACCTGGATCTGCGCCTGGATCGCCGCCAACGTCGCCTCCGCATCGTGGGGCGGAACCGCCAAGTCGCGGATCACGATGCGGAACCGGTTCCCGAGCAGATCTCCGAGTTCGAGCTTCTTGTCCGTCGGGTACGCGTCCAGGATCTCGACGTCCGCGATCCGGAGGGAACGGACCCGCTCCTCCGGGACTTCGAAGCAGAAGGTCTGGGTCGTCACCGCGCGCTTGTCCTTCGTCCCCGCGAACGAGATGCGCTTCCGGCTCACCGCCAAACGGCGGGACATCTCGCGGACGAGGCGGTTCGTCTCCCAGTTCGTGGAGCGGACGACGGCGGCGGTGAAGGGCCCCTCCAGCCGCCTGGGCGGCGGGAAGGCGATCTCCTCGACGACAAAGTCCGCCGGCTCGCCTTTGATCGTCCCGCCGATCCCCGGGGTTGAGGTCGCCCATCCCGCGATTCCGACGGTGCCTGCGACGTCGACCACTGGCCTAAGGATACCCGGGAGGGGAATAAGATAGACGGGGCGCCGCCGCTCGCCCCTCGGGATCGTCAAGGAACCTCGGCGCGCAGCATCTGCCGCGGGTGCTGGAAGAACGACTCCTGATCCGTCGTAAGGCGGAAAACACCGCCAGAGTGCGCTCGCCCTGCATCGAGATTCCTACGGGGAAACCGGCGCTCGGACGAAGACGGTTCCTCAGCGCTCCGCCTTCGACACGATCACTTCAGTTGCGCCTCGAACAACGTCCGCGCTTCGCGGAACTGCCCCGCCAACGTCTCCGCAGCCTTCCGGAGGGCCGCCTGCGGCTTCCCCTTCTTCGTCCGCACGTAGAGGACGGGTTTGTCGAGCTGCGGATGCCCGACGGAGTACTTCGCCTCGGATACGTCCTCGTCCTTCAACAGCTCGTTGATCAGCGGGTAGATCACGGTGTCGTCAGGTCCGTCGATCTCTAGCTTGACGGCGTTCTTGTCCCGGTCGATGACCTTGAACTCCATGTGCGCGCGCGGATTCGGGGGACCGTATTAAGGCTTTCCTCCGGACTCGCGGAAACGCTGGAGACGTCCAATGTGTCGAACGCGTTCGACGATCGATTTGAGCGCGGGCAGTTCCTCCCCCTTGTGGGGCGACACCATGTGCGCGAGCCCGTCCGAGAGCCTCCGAAGACCCGCGTCGCAGTCTACCGCCTCGTCCGCGAGGTGGGCTTCCCGGGCGAAAGAGACCCCGGACGCGGGGGGCGGGAAGAGGCCTTAAGCCGGGAGAAGCCCTGCCCGCGCCAATGGCCCGTCGGGAGGCCGCCGAGGAGCGCACGATCACGACCTCCGCCGACGCGAAGGCCTTCATCGGGGAGTTGCGGGACCGCGCAGCCCGCATCCGGGTCGTCCCGGGCCTCCTGGACGGGGCGCTCGACGAGCTGCGTTCCTCGATCGAGCACATCCTGCGGGCGTACGAGAAGATGAGCCGCCGCCGGCTCGGCCCGTTCCAGCGGGACCTCGAGGCGATCGCGAAGCGCGTCGAGGAGGTCGAGGACGCGGGGAAGATCTCGCCGCGCCACGCAAAGCTCGTGGGCCAGGCGCTCCAGCACGCGCGGCGGGTCCACTTCTGGAACGCGCGACGGGTCCTGGCGAAGATCGAGAAGGTGCTCGCTCCCTCCCGCGCGTGGCACGCGGACCTCGAGGCGTACCGCGCGTTCCATCGGAAGTCCTCGCTCCGGATCCGCGGAGCGGAGGAGGCGCTCGTCCGGCTCCGCGAGGTGCCGAAGCCGCCGGCGAGCCCGGAAGACGGCGCGCGCCTGAAGGCGGTCGTCGAGGCGTGCAACCGCGCGGCGGACGAATCCTGGTCGGACCTCACGCACCGCCCGACCGCGGAGGCGATCGCGGACCTCGTCGGCCACCCGGACCTGGAGGGGCTCGGCCTCCTGGCGGTGCAGGAGTTCGCGGCGCTCCGGGAGCTCGGCGACCTGTTTGAGGCGGAGGCGCCGCTGAAGGAGACGATCGGGACCCAGACGCTCGCGGAGCTCGTGCAGACCTCGGAGTACTCCGCCGCCAAGTGGGACCGCGTGTATCCGCATGCCGTCCACGTGCGGCGGAAGCTACAGGGTCTACTCCACCAGGTGCGGCCGGTCGTGGGCGGGAAGTACGGGACCGCGTTCACGGCGGACGCGCCCGTCTCGCTCCTCGAGCGGAGGCTCGCGGCGTGGCGGCGGTTCCCGGACGCGGAGGGACGGGGGGCGTGGGGGCAGCTCGCGGAGCTGCGGGCGTCCGAGCGGATCCCCGCGATCCAGGAGAGCACGCGGATCTACGAGAAGTTCCCCGAGCTCGGACCTCGCGCATGGGACGGGAGCCTGGTCGAGGAGATCGAGGCGCACGAGAAGGAGCGGGCTGCCGCGAGGAAGGCGCTCGCGGGACTCCCGGCACCGGACGCCCTGCTCCACTGACGGTCAGAGCGCGGGCCGGAACTTGTACCCGTAGTGGATCACGCCGGCCTCGCCCTCCTCCCCGAGCTTCCGGAAGGCGCTCTCGACGGGCATGCCGATCTTCACCTCGCCCGGGTCGCAGTCGATGATCGTCGACGTGAGGCGGACGCCCTCGTCCATCTCCACGATCGCGAGCACGTACGGCTTCATCATGTCGAACGCGCGCGGCGCGTCGTGGATGATCGAGTACGAGACGACCTTGCCCCGCCCGCCGAGCTTCATCCGCTCCATCTTCCCCACGCTGCGGCGACCGCACCGGGGGCACACGACCCGCGGCGGGAAGTCCAGCGTGCCGCAGTTCCCGCACTTGCTCCCGATGAGGTTGTACCGGGATGGGATCTCCCGCCAGAACCGTGGGATCGCCATCCTCAGTCCCCCCTCGCGAAGAGATGGACGACGGCGGTGCCGCCGGTGCCGCCGAGCGTGTGGGTGAGCCCGACCTCGGCCTTGTCGACCTGGCGGCGGCCGCCCTCGCCGCGGAGCTGGCGCACGATCTCCACCGCCTGGGCGACGCCGGTCGCTCCGACGGGATAGCCGCGCGCCTTCAGGCCGCCGGACGTGTTCACGCTGATCTTCGCGTTGAGCGCGGTCTCCCCGTCCTCCGTCGCGAAGCCACCCTTGCCCTTCGGGACGAACCGGAGGTCCTCCACCGCCATGATCTCCGTGATCGTGAAGCTGTCGTGGACCTCGGCCACCTGCACGTCGTTCGGCGTCTTCCGGGCGGCGTGGAACGCCCGCTTGCCCGCGATCACCGTCGCGTCCATCGTCGTGAGCTCGCGGCGGTCGTGGACCGCGATGAAGTCGCTCGCGTGGCCCGTGCTGATCAGATCGATGGGCGTGTCCGTGAACCGGCGCGCCTTCTCCCGGGCGCACAGGACCAGGGCGGCGGCGCCGTCGCTCAGGGGCGCGCAGTCGAACAGCCCGAGGGGCTCCGCGATCTTCGGCGCGCTCAGGACCATGTCCATCGTGATCTCCTTCTGGAACTGCGCGTTCGGGTTCAGGGAGCCGTGCTTGTGGTTCTTCACCGCCACCGCGCCGAGCTGCTCCCGCGTCGTCCCGAACTCGAACATGTGGCGGCGGGCCATCATCGCGTGCAGGCCGGCGAACGTCGCGCCGAAGACGGACTCCCACTCCTGGTCCGTCGTGCTCGAGAGGATCTCGTTCGCCTCGACGTCCCCCACGTCCGTCATCTTCTCCGCGCCGCCGACGATGACG